>JAAHTG010000908.1_pt1 | contig 23112 bp, 33 predicted proteins | sample 6116081 | NCBI WGS metagenome assembly JAAHTG01 (sample SAMN13939989, study PRJNA603662) | sponge metagenome | isolation source: marine sponge | host: Mycale hentscheli | place: New Zealand | collected 2005 | reverse complement strand
ACCAAACTCACTATTATTTATTTTATTTAAGTCTTTTCCAATCTTTTACAAAATCAGAAATAATGATTATAAACAATGACCCAAAAGCTATTGTTATTACCATTATAGCCAGCATTACCGCTTGGTATTCAAGAGGTAATGAGTAAAAAACAGTAACACCAACTATAATAGTTAGTATTACTGTTAGAAATATTGATTTCATGCTCATCTTAATGCTCTAAATGCTGATCTTCATCATGGTCGAAGATATCTTCTTCCAAATGACTTTGAGAATAATCATTATTGATTACGCTTTCAGTAGATTCTTCTCTTGGATCAGAGAATAAATCATTTGTTTCTCTTGGTGTCATACCTGATGTCATGTTATCGCAGAAATACATTAACTTTAATAATTCATCAACTATTTCCGATTTACCATGATATATTCTACCTTTTTTGTCTTTATTTTCATCAATTAATTTAATACAAGTATTTACTTGTGTTTTTAAATCATTTGCATCAAATACATCCAGTTTAACTGAATAACCTGTTAGGCCTTCGCCAAATAATTCTTCTATTTTCATCTTTTTATTGTTTTATTAGTTTGAGCTACCATGCACTACACTCTTTGACAATATTGTCTCAAGTTTATTAAGAACTTTATTTATACTCTTGTTCAAGGAACATTTAAGAGTTACTAAAAAGGGAACATTACGTTCCCTTTATTTATCCTGCTATCCAATTACCATCATAATCATAAGTAGTACAGCTACCACCCCAAAAATCTATGACTATTCTATTCAGACTATACATTCGTCTGACTCTAACTCTATTGCCTTTTGTAAAAGCAAAATGGTCTTTAATTTTCTTTTTTACCCACATAATTTACCTATAATCTACAAAAGGATTATAATAATCTAAATCCCAAGTAGTATTATCAAATTGTTCTCCCATATCATCCATAATGGCAAACATATACTTACCCCAATCATCAATCTTCTCAATCTCTTTTGTTTTGAGATTATGTCTTTGATGATTAGTTTCAATAATTTGTCCACCAAATGGAGATGTAGTTATTTCACTATGATAATATCTCCAACCATCATATATTAACGGAATTGCATCTTTCATCTTTCTAATATTTAGTTTTCCAATCTGCATTTTGTTTATCTAACCATTGTTCATGTGTTAGAGTTAAACAATTACCTAAAAATGGATTCTTCTTCAGAAGATCCTCCATTGTATTAAATGTTCCAATGTATTCATTCTTTTCATCAATGAATGTATACTTAGACCAAATATGATTAGCAGTGATATGCAAATGACAAGGATGTGAATTACATCTATATTTTCTGTATAATTCCATTGTCATTGCATCATCTACTCCTGTTACTAGACCACTTTGGTCTTTTGCTGTGTTAATTATTAATACCTTCATTTTTATGTATTTAGCTATAGATTATGTATAGCTGATTGATAATGAATTTTAAAATGTGGATAATATAGGGGTTTGTTGACTAGTCAATCAACTATCTAACCCTTAACTACCCTAACTCTTTGATGCTAAGCTAAATACATATATATATGGTATTGTATATGTATAAAAAAAGGGGAACTTTGTTCCCCTTTTAATTACGCACCAAGTGCATTAAGCTCTTCAAGAGCTTGATTGGCACTTGTAATGGCACTGGCACTGGTTATTTCTACCAGACTAAAACTATCTTGAGCAACAGTACCTTCACCAGAAGGCAAAGCCTCTCCTTTTTTAACGAACATAACAGTACCTGCTTTCCCAGAAGGGTCGGCATCACCGCAAGTTACAGAGTATCGTTTACCATTAATCCTGAAATTAGCCCTATTGTAGGCCTTATTTTCAAATTTACGAGGTGTTACTCCCGTAAAAGCTACCATAAATTCATCTAAATGTTTCATTTTATTTAATTTTACAACGGGGAACATTCCCACGCTACAACTAAGGTGGGGTGTTGTTAAAGAAGGCAAAACTTCACGACTACACTATTAATTTTTAAAAAAATTATTTAAAAAAAAATTACAAAGAGATGTATAGTCTTAGAAAAATATTTAGAAAGTAGTTGAAGAAAATATCAAGTCCAGGTATAGGATCTCCTACGGTTATGGAGATTAATAGGGGGAGGAAGTAAAGTGTGTATTTTAGTTTGCTCATTGTAAAAATATTATTTTACAAAGGAACTATAAGGAGAGGATAATTGTAAGAGTGAAAAGGTGTATTTTTTAATGTACTAGTTTTCTAGTACGTAATTAAAAAGGAGGTAATGGTCTCTTGATATTGTGCAGATAAAAGACCTGAAAGAACTTTTTTCCCCCTTAGTTATTTTTCATTGCTACATAAAGGTACTCCCTCTTTTAAATACACCCTTACCAAACAAAGCGAGAGCAGCTATTACCATGATAGGTTATGTATAATAGCAAACAATTATGCGCAAAGCTATTAAAAATATTTTGATTACACAAGTTTTCTAGTAAATTTATTTTCTATACTTTTGTACTATGAGTAAAGCAGTTGGTATTAAGTTACGTATAAATAAGAATTTATGTGGGGATAAAAACTATAAGAAGTTTCTAGAGAATGTTACTTGTGATATATCTGGATTACATATAAGTGATCAGGAGCTTGAGTGTAAATACTATGATGAAGAGACGGGAGAGTTATATCTGCACTTTGATAATCCGGTACCTAAAGATTATCTGGATGGATTTTTTGATGAAGAAGATATTATTCCTGAGTTATCAACAATGGATCAATAATCCAAAAAAATATTGTATCTTAGCAGTAGGATAGTTTTCACCTAGTGTTGTGGTTTCTGTTTGTTTTTATTTGTTAAATTGGTTAAAGGCCCTCGGTTTTCACAGGGGGCCTTTTTTTTGGTATAATAAATAGTATTTGTTTGTCTAACAAAAGTTACTTATGTTTGCAATAGAAGAATTAACTATGGAGAATAAAAGAGTAATTCCTATTAGTACAACAAGTGAGAAGTTTTATAAACAAGTAGTTGTACTTTTAAATCCGATACTTAGATTAAGAGGAAAAGAGCAGGACGTACTAGCACAACTTATGTATTATAATAACAAGTATAAGGATCTAGATAATAGTATTAGGTGGAAAGTTATTATGGAATATGATACTAAAACAGAGATACAAAAGAAGTTAGGAATATCTGCTGCATCTATGTATAATAATTTATCTGCACTTAGGAAGAAAGGTATTATAATTAAGAATAAGGTACATCCAAATTATTTGATTACTCCCAACAAAGAATTTAGTCTTAAATTTAAATTTACTATTAATGAGCCCATTACTGAACAAGTTAATTAGGGAGATATCATTGAGCACAGGGATACCAAAAGATGTAGTAAAAATGATAATAGACAGTCAGTTTTTATTTATACGTGAGGTGATGGCATTAGGAGAGAAGAATAAACCAGATACGTTTAAGAGTGTTAATGTAACCCATTTAGGTAAATTTGCCACAAGGGATTATATGTTAAAAAAGTATAAACAAGCGTATGATAATAGAACTAAAGATACTGAATGATTTAGCAGAAGAAAGAATAGGTAAAGATGAAGATGGAGAAGAATATACGTATACTAAGGTAATTAAAAGGAATATAATAACTAAGAAATTGATAAATACTAATAGTATATCGTCTATAGCAGAGACACTTACTAAGAAAGGAGTGCCGTATAAGAGTAGGTGTATAATTTATATTAAAGAAGAAGGATATTCTATGGTCAAACATAGTTACGAAGAGATGAAGAGATTAATAGGACATAATAAAGTGGGATATAATGGATAATAAAGAAGTAAAAGTACATGAGAGTGGTACTACTTATTATGAGATAGTACTTAATAGTACAGAGACAGAGCAAGAACCGTTAGTGCTTAGATTGTTTGAGGATATGAGCAATAAACGATTAGACTTTGAAACTAGGCAGGAGTATTTAATACGTAGACAGTATATGAATGAATACGACAAGAAAAGGAAGAAAGGATTTATAGCTTGGCCTACAGGTAAGTATGGTACTCTTACTAAAGAAAAAGCAATGCAAGTAATGGAAATGATTAATAAACAAAAAGAAGAAAAAAATGGATAAAGTAGGATTTACACCGACAGGTGCAGGAGTATTATTAAATTGGCAAGTAGCTGAAAAGGATGAAGCTAAAGTGGGGATAATTCTTTCTCCTGAGTTACAGGCGGAGATTGATGCAAAGAAGAATGCATTAGAAAATGGAATCACTTCAGTGGTGTCAGTAGGACCTGATTGTAAACAAGTAAAAGTGGGAGACTGGGTATTACTCAATTCAGCAGGAAAACTTATTAATGTAGATGGAGTACAGTATGGGTTTATCAAAGAGCATCAGATTGATGGGATATATAGTAAGGAACCTAGTACTAAACGTATAGATGAGATTAGAGCTCAACCAGGAACTCTTAAAACTGAGAAGACTGAAAAGAAAGCTCTTGATTTTAAAGATAAATATAAAATGTAATGAAAACAGTAGTAGTAGAGAAAGCAGAAAGTATAGATGATGTTGTAAATATTGCAATAGAAAATCAAACTTCAGACAAACCAATAAAGATTAGTTTAAGTAGTTATGATTTTAAAGTAGTTTACAATAATTATTTAGATATAACTGGAGAAAAGATTAAAGCAGGAAAACTTTATGAGATAGGTCCCGTAAATATTATCTTTAGTAAGAGAAGAGAATAATGGATCTATTTCAGATAAAAGATGATGCAGTAACCTTTAGCCCGCAAGCTTTAATGATAACACCATTTAGAGCTTTGTGGGATAGAGATAAAAAAAAGAAAAAGACAGTGGCTACTGCTGAACTAGCTGCTGTTTATTTTTATGCAGATTTTAAAAGTGACTTTAGTGAGATCCTAGATGCTAAAGAGCAAATGGATACTATTAAGTCTGCAGTTATAGGGATGCCAGCTAAATGGGAACCTGATAAAGTTTTTATGGAAGCAGTAAAGTTTTATAAAAAAAGACAAGAGACTATTAGCACTGTATTGTTATCTGATAGTAAAGCAGCTATATCTAAAATATCTGAATTCTTAAGAGACGTTAATCTTACAGAAGTAGATGATAATGGGAAATTTATTCATGATATAAAAAAGATTAATGATGTGATAGGTGCTTTGCCTAAGACTATAGAAACTATGGGTAAAATGGAAGCTATGGTTAAAAAAGAATTGCAGTCAGCAGATGCTATGAGAGGTGGACACACTAAAGCAACATTTGAAGACGGGATTTGATATTACTAAATAAGATACAAAAAAAGTATACTGACAAGGAATGGAAAGAGCTTGGTAAAGGAGTAACTTCAGAAATTTCTGATGTTATAGACTCTATAGAATTTATACGTAATCTAATAGACCCCAATAGAGAATATGCAAAAGACAGAGAAAAAGACAAGAGTGGTAAAATATCCATTAATATTACTAAACCCCACATACTGGAGGACATGGATTACTTTAGGCAACCAGCCATTCACTTTCAAGAGCACGGTTCCTACACCAAGTTATACCCTAACAGACACCCACAGTCTGAATACTATAAGTTTTGGGTAGAAGAGACAAGAAGATGTAGAGAGGGTTATATAAGAAAAAGTGATGGTGAATGGATACCTGGAGACTTTTATTTTTATCTAAATTACTCTCCTATATACCTTACTAAGTTTATTGAAGGTAAAAAAAGGGGAGATAGAGTATTTGATTTTCCTAGATTATATGATGGAGATTATTTATATTATCATTATATAGAACAAGCTAAAGAAGATGGAGAGCATGGAACAATACTTAAAAGTAGAGGTAAAGGATTTTCTTTTAAAGGAGGATCTGGATTAGGAAAACATTTTGTAGTAGGAGCAAGTACAGAAGCTACTAAAGGTGTTAAAGCTTTTGCTATAGCAGATGAAAGAGAATACCTTACTAAAGATGGGGTATTAAATAAATATATTGATATTGTAGACCACTGTTCTACACATACTCCTTGGCCAAGAGTACGTAAACTAAAAGACAGTTGGAATGAAATGCATTGGAAGATGGGCTACAAGGATGCGGAGAGTGAGAAAGAGATGGGGACCAAGAATGAGGTTATGGGAGTGACCCTCAAGAATGATCCTCAGAAGGCAAGGGGGAAAAGGGGAGCTTATCTTATTTGGGAAGAGATGGGTAAGTTCCCTAACATCCTTACAGCTTGGCAAATTGCTAGACCATCAGTGGAAGATGGTAACTTTGCTTTTGGAACTATGGTTGCTTATGGTACTGGAGGTACAGACGGGGCAGACTTTAGAGGAGCAGAAGAAATGTTTTATTCTCCTAATGGATATAACATTAAGCACCTTATTAACGTATTTGATAAAAACACTAATGGAAAATCAATCTGCGCATTCTTCTTTCCAGAGTACCTTAACAGAACAGGATGCTATGACAGTAACGGAAACTCTGACGTTATTAAAGCACTGGCAGAAATCTTCATCAATAGAGATAAGATTAAGAAAGGAGCTTCAGACCCAAATGCTATTGTACAAGAAAAAGCAGAAAGGCCAATTACCCCTCAAGAAGCTATCATGCGGAAAGAGGGTTCTATCTTCCCTGTTGGAGATCTCAAAGATTATTTGGCAGAGATTATGCCTCATAAAGAAAAGTTTGTGAGTGGGCATTGGGTAGGAAGATTAGGTCTCACTGGAGATGGAGGAGTTAGTTGGAAAATTGAGAGTGGCTTATTTCCACAAAGAGATTACCCATTAAAAGATAATAAGAATAAAGAAGGAGCACTTGAGATATTTGAAATGCCGTATAAAGATAACTCAGGGAAAGTACCCCATGGATTATATATAGCAGGCATTGACCCTATAGATGATGATGAAAGTTCTACTAATTCTCTATACTCAATCTTTGTAATGAATTTACTTACTGATAGAATAGTGGCTGAGTATACTGGAAGAACTTTTGATGCCACTGATTGTTATGAACTCACACGTAGAGTATTGTTATTTTATAATGCTCAAGCATTATATGAGAATGATAAGAAAGGATTATATGCTTATTTTAAAAATAAAAACTGTTTACATCTCTTAGCGGATACTCCTGAAATTCTCAGAGACATGGACATTGGAACTATAAGTAAGATAGGTAATAAAAGTAAAGGAGTTAATTCTAGTACCAAAGTAAATGCTTGGGGAAGAAGACTACAGGCACAGTGGATGCTTAAAGAAGCTTATGCACAGACAGAAGAAGAGGAAGAAAATCCTGTTCTTAATATGCATAAGATAAGGAGCATAGGATATATTAAAGAGGCAATAGCCTGGAATCCAGATATAAATGCTGATAGGGTATCTGCAATGGGAGTATTAATGATACTTCATGCAGACCGTGAAAAGCAGGACTTTGATATGATAGATGTTGAAGAAGAAAATTTAGCTACAGACCCTTTTTGGGATAGGGCTTTTAATAAAAATAGCTATACAATAGAAAAAAATGGGCAGATCTTTGGAGCAAAACAGTTGCCAAAATGGTGATGGAATGCTATAATTGTAATTGCCCTTAAAAGAATTAATACATGTCATCAAGCACTAGAACATTACATTTTCCGTCTCAGAAAATATCAAGAGCAAAGAAAACTGAAAAATGGGCCAAAGAATGTATAGAAGCTGGAGAAGATCTAGCTATCTTTCGTAATACAGGAATTAGGGAAAGTTATCGTAACAAACTTATTAATTATAATCTAGCTAATGATATCTTGGACACTACAGATATTGAGCAGATATGTAATCCATTAGGACTTAAAAATGCTAATTTTCCTGCAACAATGCAGAACTATCCTATTGCTAATCCTAAGATTGATCTATTAATTGGAGAAGAGCGTAAAAGAAAATTTGATTGGCATGTAAGAGTAGTAAACGATGATGCTATTACTGATAAAGAAAATGAAAAGAAGTCTCAAATTTTCCAATTTATTCAGCAAAAAGTAGCTGCAAAGGAATTAGACGAGGAGCAAACTAAACAAGAATTAGGCAAACTAAATAAGTATCTTAATTATGAATGGCAGGACATGCATGAGAGAACTGCTTCTATGATACTTACTTATATGTACAAAACTCTAGACCTTAAAGATGCTTTTTCTAGAGGTTTTGAAGATGCACTTATATCAGGAGAAGAAATATATTGCTCAGAAATAATAGGAGGAGAGCCTGTTTTAAGAAGAGTAAATCCATTAAACCTACATACAATAAGAAGTGGTGAAAGTCCTTGGGTACAAGATTCAGATATTATTGTAGAAGATGGGTATTATGCTCCAGGGCAAGTAAAAGATATGTTCTATGATTGGTTAACTGATCGCCAAATGAAATTAATAGATCAGGGGACTGCTTCTGATGACAGTGATGAATTTATTACTATCGGAGAAAAAGAACAATCTATAGTTATTGATGGAATAGTAGAAGGTTTCGATAATACAACAAAACCTTACGGAGAGTATTATGATACAGAAGGTAACATTAGAGTAACAAGGGTACTTTGGAGATCAATGAAAAAAGTAGGAAAATTAACCTACTACGATGAACAAGGTCAACAACAAGAAGTTATAGTTAGTGAAGAATATAAAATCAATAAAGACTTAGGGGAAAGTATTAAATGGTTATGGGTTGGAGAATGGTGGGAAGGCACCAGACTAGGTAAAGATATTTATACTAAAATTCAAGCAAGACCAGTACAGTTTAGGTCTATGACTAATCTATCTAAATGTGGTAGTGGTTATGTAGGACTAGCGTACAATATTAATTCATCTAAGGCAAAATCGTTGATGGATAGAATGAAACCTTATCAATATCTATACAACATATTTATGTACAGAACTGAGCTGGCCTTTGCTAAAGCTAAAGGTAGAATAGCCACTCTTGATTTAGCACAGGTACCTGATGGTTGGGAACTTGATAAATGGATGTATTATGCGGAGGTTAATGGCTGGGCAGTAAAAGATTCTTTTAAAGAAGTACGTAAAGGTGCTGCACAAGGAAAACTAGCTGGACAAATGGCTACTTCTGCAGATACTATTAATCTTGAACTAGGTAACTATATACAACAACATATTATGATGTTGCAATTTATAGAAGCTCAATTAGGAAAAATATCTGGAGTATCTGATCAAAGACAAGGACAAATAGAGAATAGAGAACTAGTAGGTAATGTAGAAAGATCGGTTACACAAAGTTCACACATTACTGAAAAATGGTTTAGTCTACATTCTAATGTAAAAGTCAAAGCTCTTGAAATATTATTAGAAACTGCTAAACATGCCTGGAAAGGAGAAAAAGATAAAAGAGTACAATATGTACTTGATGATATGTCTACTTCTATGCTTAAACTTCAGGGAGAAGAATTTAATAGTTGTGATTATGGTATAGTTGTTACTGATGGAAGTGCTGATGCTGAATTACTGGCTTCTATGAAACAACTTGCACACGCAGGTATACAGAATGATAAGCTTAATTTCTCTCAATTAATGGATATATATCTTACTCCATCTATGTCTAGCATGCGTAGAAAACTTGAGAATGCAGAGCAAGAAAAAGAAAAGCAGATGCAAGAGCAACAAGCTCAGCAACAAAAAATGCAGCAAGAGCAACTACAAGCTCAGTCACAAGAAAACCAAGCTGCAAGAGAATTTGAGATGAATAAAATTAATCTTGAATACGAGCATAAAAAAGAAATAGAGCTACTTAAGATACAAGGTAAACAAGGAGAGAAATCTATAGATATGGATAGAGATGGAATTCCTGATCAAATAGAAGTAGCTAGATTACAAGCTGAAGACGCTACCAAAAAAGAAGAAATAGCATCTAGAGAAAAACTAGAGGCAGAAAAACTAGCTCATGATGCTCGTGAAGGAGATAAGGATAGAAATAATAAATTAGAAGTAGAAAGATTAAAGGCTAAGAACAAACCAAAAACTATGGCAAAATAAAAAAAGCTATAAGAATCTAATATTTTTTGTTAGATTTAAAAACAAATTTTTGGGAATATAAGTATAAATTAAGATAATTGTAAATTAAATAATAGATAAAAAATGGGAGAAGAATTGTTTGATGTAAATTTAAATTCACTTGATATGCAGGAAGAAGCTATTGATGTGTCTGAATTTACACAACCTGCTGCGGAGGATACTCCTGCAGAGGATAAAATAGAATTGGAAGATTCTACTGAAGAGACAACTGAAGAAGTTGTTAATAAAGAAACTAAAGAGACTAAAGAGGAGAAGAAGGAAGATCTTATAGATATTCCTCAAGGAGAAATTAATGATACTACAGATTCAGAGGATAAAATAGAAACCCCGAATAATGAAGCAGACTCTTCTCCTATTCTTCCATTTGCCTCTCTTCTTCAAGAAAAGGGGTTTCTACCTCATCTGGATATGGATGAGTTCTCTAATGAAGAAGACCAAATTGATGCATTAACTAGTGCTATAAGAAATGAAATTTCTATTGCAAATGAAGGTTTTATTAATTCTTTTCCTAAAGAATTACTTGATATGGCCAGAGCAGTAGCTAATGGAGTTCCCGTATCACAGCTTAGAGAAAGCAAACTTCAAGAACTTGAGTATACTACTATTTCTGAAGACAAATTAACTGAAGATACTAATCTTCAGAAAAAACTTGTTAGAAATTATTTAAAAGAAAAAGGATTTAAAGATGCTAAAATTGAAAGAGAAGTTACTAGATATGAAGATTTGGGAGACCTTGAAACTGAAGCTAAAGATGCTTTGGAAGAACTTAAAAATATTTCTAGAGAAAAGCAAGAGTACGCTAAGCAAGAGTATGCAGAACGTCAAAAGCAACTGGAAGCTCAGAATAAACAACTTCTTGGGAACATACAAAATAGTATTGAAACTACTGAAGAGATTATTCCCGGATTAAAAATGAATAAAACTATAAAAGATAATATCTACGCTACAATGACACAGATTGTTGATCAAGATTCTAATGGCACTCCTATGAATGGGATTATGGCTGCTAGGGCTCAAGATCCAGTTGCCTTTGATACCGTAGTCTCTTATCTTATAAATATCACAAGCAAAAATGGTAAGCCATTTACTGATTGGGGTAAGTTAGGGAAAGTAGCAAAAACTAACGCAGCTAAAGACTTAGAGAGGGCCCTTCAAAAAGGAACTCCTATTATAGGGAAACCTAAAACCGTACATAAGGAATCTGATGGAATAGATCCACTAGAAGGACTTAAATATATTTAAACTTATTAAAAATAAATCTTATAAATTAAATTAAAATGCCAAAAATTTCACCATTTCAAATGACAGAAGCACAAAGTTGGGCAGGTCTTACGACCAAAAACCACTTAGGTGCTATCTATCAAGCAAAACCACAAAAGGCATCTGAGTTAATGACAAGAATTCACCAGACTAATTTTGGTTTAGATTTGGACACATATCTAGAGCAATTTAGCCCAGTATATCTTGAAACTGACGATGACTTTGAGTGGGACTTAATAGGAACAGCTAAAAAGAATGTTCCTTTAGTAGAAGCTCGTATTTCAGGAACAGCAATTACTGCTGCTGACGAATGCGGTAAAAACTTTACAGAGTTTGAACTAGTATTTCCAGAACAATGGTTCTCAGATGAGAATGTAATTGTTGGGGAAAAGAACGAAGTTTATCCTATGCAAATTATTGCTGATCCTACACCAGAAGGAACTAACTGGGTATATAGAGTAAACCTTATTACAGGAGACTCTGACCTATTTGTACCTTTTGAAGAATTAACAGCAGGAAAACGATTCTCTAAAGATTGGTCTTTAGTAGAGCAAACACTATCTAAAAAAGGTGGTCTTGTTAACTTTACTTCTCCATTCAAAATGAGAAATGCTTTCTCAATGATCAGAATGCAACATACAGTACCAGGTAACATGATTGACAGACCAATGGCTACTGCTTGGAAAGGAGAAGACGGTAAAACGTATTCTACTTGGACTCAGTATGAAGATTACCAATTTGACATGCAATTCCGTTATGAGAAAAACAGAATGTTAATGTATGCTAGAGCTAATAAAGATGCTAGCGGTAATTATCATAACTTTGGAAAATCAGGTTTTATTAAGAAACAAGGTGCTGGTATCCGTCAACAAATGGAAGCTAGTAACACATCTTTCTATTCTGATTTCTCTATTGAGTATCTTTTAGATATTCTTTTAGATCTTTCTGAAGGTAAACTTCCAGGAGATAAGCGAGAATTTGTTCTTAGAACAGGTGAACGTGGTGCTGTACAGTTCCACAAAGCTTTAGAAAATCATGCTCAATTATTTACACCATTACAAAATGAAAGCCGTATGTATTCAGCTGGAAGTATTCCTTCTGCACATGGTGGTTCTACTAAAATGCCTTATGGCTATGGTGGACAATTTGTTGAGTTTATGGGACCTCAAGGTATCAAAGTAAACTTGTCTATTGACAGTTTATATGATGATAGAGAACGTAACAAAGTATATCACCCAGATGGTGGTGTTGCGGAATCTTACCGTTATGATATTTTAGACATCGGTACTTCTGATGGAGAACCTAACATCCGTAAGGTATATGTTAAGGGATCTGAAGATGGTATGGGTTATGAGCCAGGTTTACGTCATCCTTTTTCTAGAGGATCTGAGCGTAATATTATGGCACATTCTACTGATGGTTACGTAATGCACAGATGGGCAATTTGCGGAGCTATGGTAAAAGATCCATCAAGAACTGCTACTATGATACCTAGTATCTTAGCATAATAACTATATATAAAAATTAGAAAAATGGGAGAACTATTAACAAAGAAGTTTACATTACCACAGAAGAAGGTAAGTATTAAACTCGTTAAAAGAAAAGGAGGGTGGTTACCTAGTAACCACGAGGCTTCTGATTTATTTAAACATTCATACTGGCGCTTTGTTGTTCCTCGCAGGAGGGACAACGGAGAGTTAGTTGATCCACTAACTAAAAGTGAGAGATCTTATTTTGAAAGTCCAGAATCAGGATTATCATTAAAGGAAGGTGATTTATCTATTCATAAAAAGAATGATAATTACTGGAAATCATACGAAATTAAACTGGATAAGAACGTTAAACAACTAGACCTATCAGTACCAACTGACTACATTAGGTATAAAGTATTACTAGCTAATACAGATACTGTTGCACCTAGTGCAGAATTGCAGTTTAAGAAAGGTACATACAAGTTTATGCTTGTACAAGAAGGTTGGGAAGTAGAACAAAAAGCTAAGTCAGCTTCTAGTAATATGGAGGCTTATAAATCTTTTGGTAGAATCATGGATTCTCCAACTAAGATGCGTGACTTTCTTAATGTCTATAACAGTTCTAAACCAGGAACCAAGTCTGTACCTAAGAATGCAAAGAAAGAATTTCTTGTTACTGAAGTAGAAAAAATCATTACTGAAGATACTTCAGGATTTTTAACTACTATCAATGATGATCAATATTCAACTAAGCTTCTTATATATAATGCTTTAATAGCTAGAGCTATTGGTAGAGAGGGTACTGACTATGTTATTGAAGGAAAAGGGACTATAGGATATAACCTCAATGAGGTTGTAGATTATATGAACAATCCTGCAAATAATGAAGATGTTTTAAAAGTTAAAGCAAGAATAGAAAACGCTAAGTAATCATGACTGCAGCAGAGATGAAGTTAAATTTTTTAATACTTTACGACAAAGTAACTAACTTTGCTGCACCCGGTTATGAGGATTTTGAAATAGCAACATTCTTGAATAAAGCTCAGCTTCAATATACCAAGAGAACTTATAACTATAAAGGTAATAAGTATCAGGAGGGATTTGAAGAAACAGAAAAAAGAAGGAAAGATTTAGCAGAGCTTGTACGTAATGCAGAATTAACAAGCTCTGCAATATCTTTTGACCAAACAGGAGTTTCCCCTAATGGAACTTTTTATGATCTACCTTTAGATTTATTATATGCATTAAGAGAAGAGGCAACTATAAGCTCTAGTGACCATTGTGTTGATGGTAATAGAATATCAGTTAAGCCTGTAACTCATGATGAATATAATATTAACATAAAAAATCCATTTAAAAAACCAGATCCTACTACAGTATGGAGACTTGACTTTAGTAGAGAGATTCCCCAAATAGGAGAACCTATGAGGCATGAATTAGTTACAGGAGATAGTTATACAATATCTACATATCATATGAGATACTTAAAAGTGCCTAGAGATATTGTTATTGATGATACTTCTCCAGTAGATTCTGAATTACAAGGAAGCACTCATCCTGAGATTCTTGATATAGCTGTTAGAATTGCTGCAGGAATTACTGATCCTCAAACTTATCAGATTAAAGTAAATGAAGAAAAAGTAGCAGAATAATGGAAGAGTTTACAAAAATATTAGAAGGAAGGGTAGAAACCTTAACAAAGTTCCAAGAAGAATTATCTAGTAATATAGCGGAAGCTAATAATAAACTAAAGAATACTGAAGGAGCTTTAATGGAAGTAAAGAATCTCTTAACTCTTTACTTACATAGTACTCCTTTTAACAAGGAGATAGAAGATAAAAAGAAATTATAAGAGAAATAAACTTGTAATAAAATAAATTATAAAAATAAATATTGTTTAATTAAATACTTAATAAAATGTCAAGACAGACAAGAAATCAAGACTTAGTAGTAGTTGGAAAAACCTTAGCTACTATGACAGCAGCCCCAGCTTCAATGAATGCATTAGCAGACGGAGAAGTTAGATTATATACTCCAGAAGGAGTATTAATTGATAGTGGTAATGTTGCAGCAAATATGACTTTTACAGTTGTTATGGGTGGACCAAATGGTAAGCCAAAATTTGTATCAGAACCTATTAATGGAGCTATTGTTAATTATGTAGCTAAAGGTGGCGCAGCAGGAGCTGAGCAATTAGACTACATTGGATTTAATGGAACTTCAGGTTCTATTGATGAAATTGATAATAACCTTTACATGGTATCTGCTTATGTAGAAGATTATTTAACATCATCTCACGATGGTCGTTACATTAAACATTTTCAATTTAAATCTAAAACTCTAGGAGCTATACAACCTGAAATTGCTTTAGGACTTGCTAAAAGTGGTCAAGAAAACTGGAGCAGAGAAGCTAAAAATGTAAATGGTGATTCCTTTATGGGATTTAAAGCTATTTGTGATGAAGCTATTGTTGCAGAAGCTAATACTATTGATATAGTTAAAGGATCAAATACTATATTAGCAGGAGGAGCTCTTACTGCAGTAGTTAATGATTTTATTAGAATTGGTAATGCAGCTAGTGCTCTTACAGATTCTGTATATAAAGTAGTATCTATTAGTGGATTAGTTTATACTTTAGATAGAAAAGTAGAAGAAACTACAAGATTAGCTGCACCTACTACTGATGTATCTATTATCACTGCTGCTTTAGGAGCTGCCGCTGATTGGGGAGTTGCTGTAAATGCTAACGTTAAAGATCACGTAACTGGTAAAGAATTCTACAAGAAAAATCGTTTTACTCTTATTTTAGGAGAAGATTTTGGTAGTACTACTATTACTAAAGATACATTAGCTAGCCGAGGAATTGGTGTTATAGAAGATGTAAGAGATCATGAATGGTTCTCTGCAGGTAATGAAGGAGAAATCTACAGAATGGGGGAACCTGTTATTCATAACTTTGTAAGTAATGTAAACATTAGTTCTGGAGAATTTGATACAGCTACTTTACAATGGACAGATGGACACTTAGTTGGATTTCAAGATGAAATGTCTCCTAAGTTAATAACTATCTATGCTCAAGATTCTACTTCTGATTACATGACTGACGCAGTTGGTGGTGCAGGTAATGGTACTTCAGCTATGTTGGCTGCTATTGTAGCATAAGAATACAATTTATAAATAGTGGGGAGATTAGTTTCTCCCCCCTATTTTTTTTTCATTTTTTAATTCCTAATTGTAAGCAAATGTCTGTATTACTAAACTTTAATATAAAAGAAACTGATAACTCCAAAACTTTAAATTTTACAGAAACTACAGGAGCTTATGATGCTTTAAATAACACAGACGGATGGGGAGCTCCTAATGAAGCTACCACTGATGCTGTAACAACGACATTAACTATCACTGATACCAGTGGTACAGTAACTATCTTAACATCTGCAGAATTAGCAGGTTTAGCTAGTTTTCCAACCTCTAATACTGGCTTGATCCTAGAAATAACTCCTGAAGTTATTGGGGGAGCCATAGACTCTAAATTTGTAGATGGTCTATATACTTTTACTTATGAAATAGTAACTACCGCTACTACTTATACTACAACTCATAAAGTATTTGTCTCAGGACAAGCACGGTGTTGTGTATATGGTATGTTAGGAAGTGTAGATTTATCTAATTGTGATTGCACTTCTGCTGACCTAGCAGATGCTTTAGAAGCTTATACTTTCTATAGATCTCTTATAGCAAATGCTTCTTGTGGCAATGAAACCAAGTATACTGAGTTATTAAATATAGTAAATAAATTATGTGCTCATGAACATTGTGCATCTTGTTAAAAAAATAATATGAACGCTAGCGACATTAATTGTACTGATAATACTACTCTACCTACTGGTCCCAGAGGAGAAAGGGGGCCAACAGGTCCAGTAGGGCCACAAGGTTTAGCAGGTCCTCAAGGAGTAGAAGGAGCACCTGGAAAATCTGGAAAATCTAAAATAGATGTTACTTTTACAGGAGGTGGATCACCTTATGTAAGAGTAAGTAGTACTAGTTATGTTACTATAGGATATGTGATATTTCCAGGAACTTCAACTTTTGGAACTCCTGTAGAAGCTAAATTTGGATATAGTGGTATTCTTAATTCTACTCAGAGTAACCAACAAGTTGTTCCAATAAATGCTACAATAGAATTTATAGTAGAAGATGTAACTACCACTCCTACCTCTCCTACTCAAGTAGCTAATGGTACATTTGTATTTGGAGATGCAACACATGTTCCTAGAGTAGGTGTAGTAAATAATTTTACAAATCTTTCTAATACTGAAGTAGTATTTAGAATATCTGCTAAAACAGCTGATCTTGGTAGAAAACAAGAAGGTAGAGTATATGCATTTGAACTTAAGTAATGCCTAATAGTAACAACGCCATAACAATAACAGCATCCGCAGGAGAAAGAGGTCCTGAAGGATATAATGGAGACCCTGGAATAGTAGGTCCAGTAGGTCCAGTAGGAAATACAGGAGCTAATGGAGGAGATGACTATGATAGACTAGAAGTTACTTTCCGTGATAGACAGGCTCCTTATATAAGAACAGATGGGGGAGATGCAGAAAAAACTATAGGATATGTAATTTTTTCTACAACTATAGATGCAAATTCTGTTAAAGTAATAATGGCAGGTCAATATGCAAATGCTAGAGTATCTGTTTATAATAGTTCAGGAGTTGTTATAGCTTTCAGCTATTTATCATTAAGTGATAATATGCAAGTATTTGATATTAATATTATAGGAACATTTCCACAAGTAAATGAATTATTGAAAATAACTGTTAGAACACAATTAAAAGCAGGATACCCTTCAGGTACAGACCATAGGGGGGATTTAGCATACTTTGAAATAACATAATGGCATTATATTTTAACATAACAGATTTACAAGCAAGGTTAACTAGAACAACTTGTTGGATTGCTGATGAAGCACTTAAACAATCTAATAAAGCTAAATATTATGGAAAATTAGATGATTGTTTTATTAAGCTACAATATGTTGTTGCAGCTTTAGAAGCTATTCAATGTTATACACCCATAACTTCTGAAGACGAAGATGGAATAATTAATTGCTTAACAGAAGAACAAGCAGAACAAATATTTGACAATATTAGTAATATTACTGATATATGTTTTTTACCAAAAAATACAATATACACTACTTCTGAAGTTGATGATATAGCCCAAACTACTACATTAAATTCAGGAGGAGGCTTAACTCAGAACGCAGGAGGTGAATTAAATTATAACTTCTTTTCTAAAGAACCCATTCCAAAATCTTAAAAATGACTAAATTAAAAGATCTAACATCAGTAGGAGCTGTCACAAACGCAGATTTTATCTATATATCACAAAGTGATACTGACTATAAAGCTACTAGAGAACAAATAGTACTAGCAGTACAAACACAGTTAGATGCTGATGTTCTTGCTATCAATGCTGAAATAACTAATATTAAAACTGGGAAACTTGCATTAACTGGAGGAACTATGTTAGGATCTCTTGTTCTTAGTGGTCCTCCTACAACAGGATTAGAACCTGCAACTAAAACATATACAGATTCTGCAGTAGCTGCTTTGGCCCCTTTAGCTTCTCCTATTTTTACTGGAGTACCTGAAGGAACTACTGCTGCTACAGGAACTAATACTACACAATTAGCTACCACAGCATTTTTACAGACAGAATTAGATACTTATTTATTTACTACTACTACAGTAGCCGCTGCTACAAAAAATCTTGCAGAAGCAGAGTCTGGTAGAGTTAATGTAAATTATACTCCTACAGGAACAGTTACTATTGGATTACCTGATAGTACAACTCTTGTTAGTCCTAATAGAGTATCTTATAATGTAAATGATATTGGAAATAATGCAAATATTAATAATATTATTGTAAATACTTCTGGTAGTGATACTTTTATAGGAGGAGCTACAACATATAGTATTACTCGTGATGGAGATTCTATAGAATTTTATTTAGTAGGAACTATTTGGTATCAGAATAAAACTAAAATATCAGCTAGCCTTACAGAGGCTGGGCAAATTAAATTAGCAAGTTCTGCAGAAGCTATAGCTATGGTGGAAGACACTAAAGCTGTAACCTCAGCTAAAGTAGGAGATATCCTAGATAATACAGTACTTAGAGTACAAGAGTTAGGAGCAGCTACTAAAACTTTAGTAGAGTCAGAAAGAGGTTTATGGCAAATAACTTATACTAATACAGGGCCAGTTTCTATAACTTTACCAGATACAAGTGCTCTTACTTCTACTGTAGGTACCTACTATGAATTTGTAGATTCAGGTAATGCATCAGTTAATACTATAACAATATCTACTACAGGAGGTAATACTATCAATGGTCTATCTACATATACTATAACAAATACACGAGCAGGAGCTTATTTTTTCATAGATAGTACTAATAACTGGGTTACTAAAAATGATACTGAAAATGCTATTGATACAGCAGGAGTAGACTCTGAAACAGTAATTGCTTATGGAGCAGGTGCAGGAGCTATTCCTATTACATCTACTAGAGTGAATTACACTTCAGTAGGAGCTTTTGAAGCTCTTACACTAATTGATGGTACTGTAGGACAAAAACTTAAAATAGTACATGTTGTAGATGGGGGAAGTGGTATACTTACTCCGACATCATTATTAGGATATACAACTGTCACATTTAATGACCAAGGAGACTCAGTAGAGCTACAATATGGTACAGGTGGATGGGCAATTATTTCAGTATTTAACGCAACAATAGCATAAGTATGACACTAGAACAAGCAATAGCAGATTTCTTATTTAATAATGGGGGATGTAAAACAGTAACAAATAATGCTGATGGAACTTATACTCTTACTTCAGGAGAAGATGGTACTGGTAATAGTATAACAGTTACAATTATACCATAATGGCAATTAGAGACGAGCAAGGATATACAAAAGAAGAATACACTCAAGCAGCTGTTGTTGCAGGTACTACTTACACAGTAGCACACGGTATAAATACATCTAAAGTAGCTAGGATACATTCTTTTGCTTACAATACTGTTAATGGATACTATGTAGAAAATGGTAATCCTAACAGTGGGCAAATAACAGGATATTCTACTACTTCTGATTTTAATGCTATGTTAACTAATACTGATTGGTTTATTGATGTTCCAGTAGGATCAACTAATTTAGCAGGAGCTACTATTAAAATTATAATATATTTAAGACCATAATTATGCCAATAAGAGACCAATGGGGAAGAGCAAGAGGGGGAGCAGGCTTTACTAATTTAGTTCCAGGAGGAACAAGTTCTTCTGCCCAAAATATAACTGCAGCACAGCTTTTAGGAATTCAAGAGCTTAGATGGGTGTGTAGATTAAAAGATGATGGTGTATGTGAAACAGGTAATCCAGGAAATTATCCTAGTTCTAATATATTTTCTGGTTTTAATTCTGCAACTAGATATCAAAAACCAGGAGCAGCTACTACTAATACTGTGGGATTATCTGGGAACCCTGGAGAAATAACTCCAGGAAGTAGTAAATATCCACTATATTACACAACATAATGGCACTAACATTTTCAAAAATAGACGGAAATAGAAGAGAACCTGCTGAAGGAAACAGAAGAGTGACTCTTGAAGGGCCTATGCCTACAGCAGGTGCAGGCGTAGATACTCAAGCACACGCATCTTTAATAGTATATAGAATGAGAGATGGAATTGCAGGGCTATCTATTATAGTAATAGGAGTTGATGGAGCAGTGATTCCTCACGGTAATTTTGCAGGACATCCTAATTCTAATTATGAAGTACGTATTACTAATACTAATATAGAAATAGAAGTACCTGCAGGACAGACTAATGTTTCAGGACAAACATGTAGAATATGGCTAGAAGGCCCAGATGACTAAAAAATGCAAAAACTTACTAAAATAACTAAGAAGAATTTTCATCCCAGTAATTGTGGTACAGATGTAAATGATTATATGCCTGTATATTCAGGACTTTTCAATAAATTTATTGATCAAATAAAATTATATATAGCTGATATAATTGCTCTTATTAGTTTTGGAGACCTAGCAGATGCCCCTCCTTATACTGGAGAAACTGGTAAAATACTTGCATGTAATGGTGCAGAAGATGGTTTAGAATTTATAGACCCACCTGAAACACTTCCTTATAAAATATATGTAGCCACACTTACTCAAACAGGTACTGCAGCTCCAGTAGCAACAGTACTACAAAATACTTTAGGTGGAACTCCTGTATGGAATAAATATGCACCAGGTAGCTACTATATGACTTTGGCTGGAGTATTTACTTCTGGAAAAACTACAGTATTACATAATACAACAGGCCCAAATTATAGTTCAAATATATATGCTTATTGGGAAGATGTTGATACAATTTACTATGACTCAATGAGTAGTGGAGTTACATTAGATGGAAATTTCTATAAGCAACATACTCTTGAAGTAAGAGTATATCCTTAAAATTATAAAAATTTAAATTAAATACAATGGCATTAACAACAATGAAAAATTTACAGCAATTCTTAAATAGGATTGCTCAAGCAGTATACGGTAGAAACTTTGGATTGCAAGGTGGGACATATATAGGTACTCCAGCTGTTATTTATACAGGTAGATGGCAAGCTATTAAAGCTAGTGGAAATGCGGGAGATCCTGCAATACGATTTACTTTATTAACAACTACTACAGGAGATGACATGACAGGGTTTAGATTAAATCCTGGAGATGTTTTATATGGAGATTTTACACAAATCAGAATAGATAGTTTAGCAGTATACGCATATAATAAGAACTAGATGAAACTAGGACTTGGTCAGACATTAGTTAATTCTGTAAAACCTATTTTCGTATCAGGTTCTTCATTTGCTAATCAATACTCTATGGAGTTTGATGGGGTTGATGACAGAATAGATTGTGGAGATTTTGATTCTTCAGCTCTTACCGCACTTTCAATAAGCGTATGGGTTAAAACTGATTTTACTACAGGTGGTGATACCACTAACATTGGGTACATTGTTACTAAAGATGATGTAAGTTCAGCAAGAGATTTTATATTAAATTATAGGGGAACAGGGTACAATAAATTGAATTTTGCCTTTTGGTCACCAGGAGGAACTGTTTCCTCGGTGTCTTCATCCACATTCCCTTTAGGAAATCCAGCAGATGGTAATTGGCATCATATATTAGCTACTTGGGATGGTACAACAGATGCTAACAAAATACAATTATTTGTTGATGGTAGTCTTGTTGGACAAGCAACAGCTAATGACAGAGGAGTAAGAGATTCTCCTACCACAGAATTAACTATCGGTGGTCCTGATTCTATTGCAAACACAAGATTATTTTACGGAAATATAGATGAGGTAGCAATCTTTAATGGTGACGTATCCGCTAATGTTGCCGACATTTATAACTTAGGGACTCCTACTGATTTAACAGATTTAAATCCTTTAAAGTGGTACAGAATGGGTGAGAATGCTGTATTCAGAGACCCACAATGGTTGTTACCAAGTAATGAGAATAAAGATAATTATTCAAACTACTCATTGTCGTTTGATGGAATTAATGATTATATTAATTGTGGAAATGTTAATCCATCGGGTGCTTTTACTGCATCTCTTTGGGTAAAAAGAAATTCCACCACAGTTACTGAACTATACCAATCACTTATTGTTAAAAATGATAATGCATCTGAAAGAGTATTTCTAGCACGAATTTATATATTTGATACCACCAGAGCATATATTCAATTTTATATTTCCGATACTGGGGTTTTTGAAGCTGCTCATCTAGTTCAATCTAATAATATAGGAACCGCATTAAATGACTTAGATTGGCATCACATATGTTTTGTAAATCCAGGAGATGGTGAGTTGTTAAAAATATATATGGATGGTTCAGAAACATTTTATAGTAGCATTCCTGCCCGTGGTACGGGGCTTTCATCATTGTACAATGCACCAACAACACCAATGACAATAGGTGGTAGAACAACCGGTGGTGAATTCAATGGAAAAATTGATGAAGTTGCAATTTTTGATGGTGACCAAAGTGCAAATATTAGTACGATTTACAATAGTGGAAAACCAACAAATATTACAGGAATTACAGGACTAACCAATCATTGGAGACTAGGAGAAGACGCTACCTTTGATGGTACAAATTGGACTGTTCCTGATACCGTTGGAAGCAATCCAGGAACTTCAGCAAATATGGATATAAATGATAGGGTAGGAGATGCACCAGGTAGTGCAAATAATGCTTTATCTATTAATATG
>JAAHTG010000900.1_pt1 | contig 23268 bp, 20 predicted proteins | sample 6116081 | NCBI WGS metagenome assembly JAAHTG01 (sample SAMN13939989, study PRJNA603662) | sponge metagenome | isolation source: marine sponge | host: Mycale hentscheli | place: New Zealand | collected 2005 | reverse complement strand
TCTCTCATCTGTTATCACCTTTGATACTACATACTGAAGTGCGAGAACAGGGATTTATAACCTGCACCAAGCGGTTATAAAGTTCTGGCAAGTTTTCTTCTTCGTTATAAATGGGAATTATGACCGAATATGTAATCATTTTTTATAACATCGGTTATTTGTGACAATGAAACTTGAAAATCAGTACAGAAACTCCAAAAAACTTTTATGAACTCGATTCACTTTCAGATGTTGTATTTTTGCCCCCTAAACCCCCCAACCTTGGGGTACTTTGTTCTCTTTCAATCTCAAAATCACGGGCTAGGAGGTATTTTGATTAGTGAGCCAGAGTTTTCAAACCTCCTCTCAATGATGATTGAAAATTAAGGATAACTTCTACAAAGGGTTAAAGCTTGAAGTTTTTTCTTTACTCTTCAGATTTTTTCTTGGGTTTGAAAGTCGAAGCAACATGTAACTCTTTTAACTGTTTATTATCCACTCCTGCTGGTGCTTCTGTTAGTAAACAACTAGCTTGTTGAGTTTTAGGAAAAGCAATCACATCTCGAATCGAGTTTTCTTTTGCCATTAACATAACTAACCTGTCTAAACCGTAAGCAATACCACCATGGGGAGGAGTACCATATTCAAAAGCTTCGAGTAAAAAGCCAAATTTATTTTTTGCTTCTTCGTCGGATAAGCCAATAGTGGCAAAAACTTTTTCTTGTACTTCTCTTTGATAAATCCTTAAACTACCACCGCCAATTTCGACTCCATTTAAAACTAAGTCATAAGCTAAGGCTCTAGCTTTAGACAAATCGTCTAAATCTTCAGGATTAGGAGCGGTGAAAGGATGGTGTAAGGCTTCTAAACGTTTTTCATCTTCATTCCACTCGAACATCGGAAACTGGGTTACCCAAACGAAATTAAGTTTGTTTTCGTCAATTAAGCCTAATTCTTTACCTATTACTAAGCGTAAGCGATCGAGGGACTTGTTGACTGTATCAGTATCTCCTGCTCCAAATAATAACAAATGTCCGGGTTTTGCACCTGTTTTAGTTAGTAAAGCTTCTTTTTGTTCCGGGGTTAGATTGTCTTTAATTGCCCCAATAGTATTGATTTCACCATTTTCTCGTACTCGAACGTAAGCAATACCTTTTGCCCCTGCAATAGTTGCTTCGTTAAATAAGTCTCCTTTGGGCTTAATTCTCACGTTCGGTATTTTGTCGTTTCCTTCAGGGATAGGTAAAACTTTGATGACACCGCCGTTTTTCACTGCTCCAGAAAATACTTTAAATCCTGAATCTTGAAGAATTTCGGACACGTCGACTAATTCTAAGGCAAAACGAGTGTCAGGACGATCGCTACCATACTTATCCATCGCCTCTGCATACGTTAAGCGGGGGAAAGGACGAGGTAAATCAATATTTTTGACTTGTTTGAAGATATGAGCTACTAACCCTTCATTTAACTCAATGATTTCGTCTTCGGAAAGGAAGCTCATTTCTATATCTAGCTGAGTAAATTCAGGTTGTCTGTCTGCCCTCAAATCTTCGTCACGGAAACAACGAGCAATTTGATAATAGCGATCGCAACCTGATACCATCAATAGTTGTTTGAATAACTGAGGTGATTGAGGTAAAGCGTACCACTGTCCTTCATTTACCCTTGAAGGTACGAGATAATCTCTTGCCCCTTCTGGAGTTGAGCGGGTTAAGATTGGGGTTTCTACTTCTAAAAAATTATATTCATCTTCGAGAAAACGTCGCATGGCTTTGACTACCTGATGACGCAGTTGAATGTTACTGCTCATTCTTTCTCTTCTCAAGTCGAGGTAACGATATTTAAGTCTTAAGTCTTCCCTAACATTTTCTTCTTCTAAGCTGGAAATTTGGAATGGCAAGGACTTAGTAACAGCATTAACTATTTCTATTTCACCCGCATAAATCTCGATTTCTCCTGTGGGTAATTTGGGGTTGAGAGATTCGGGAGGACGTTGAGAAACTGTACCTGTAATTCTAACTACATATTCACTTCTGAGATTATCTGCTTGAGGGTAAGATTCAGCGGTACGTTGAGGATCGCTAACTATTTGTACTATACCGCAGCGATCGCGTAAATCAATAAAAATTACACCGCCATGATCTCTACGACGATCGACCCAACCATAAAGAGTTACAATTTTATCTAAATGTTCGAGGCGTAAATCACCACAATAATTAGTTCTCATAATAATTTGTTATACCAATATAAATATACTATTGTCTTCGATCGACCAATAAAGCCATACAAACCTCCCATTATATAATAAAACCCAGAAGCTCGAACTCATCTTATTTCAAGATAAAATTTATTCGTATTATCGTGAAGGACAAAGGGCAAAGGACAAAAAACAAAGGCTAAAGTCTCGACATAGCAATACTTTTAGAAATAATTAATGCCCTAATCAACTCATTCTCTACTATAAGCTAAGACGCATTTCGGTTACCGATTTTATTGAGAGGAAAAAAAGGTAAAAATATTATTTTCCTGATTTGTACAACTGAGTTTGGATCAACTCTTGCACTTTAGCGATCGCTGGGTTAAGCTCATAATTACGTCTAGAAGAATTAGTTTCAAAGGCTTCTTGCTCTTGTTTGATCATGGCAATATCTTGTTCTATCAAGCCTTTTAATAATCCATTTGCGGCTCCAAACACGCTATTTTTGATCAAACGACGAAACCAAACAGGTAATTTATGTAAACGCCAAAATGCTTGTAAGGAAGTGAAGTGAACTAAATAAGCTTTAGTTTCTGTTTCATTTATAGGGCAGAAAAGACAATAAATTTTAAAATCTTTTCCTAGAGTTGAACGCCAGTGAGGATAATCATAAGTAACGGTTAAAGGTTCGGGATGTAATTTTCTTAAAGCGGGAAAAAACAATTGAGAAATCGACCAAATTTTATCAATACGATAATAACTTTGAGCTTCGTATAAAACATCCACAGATTGACTATCATTGCTAATTTCTTTTAATGAGGCTTGTGCCCATGCTTGATAATTATCGTGCAAATGTCCATGGTACATATCCATTAAATTTTCAATCAGGTAGGAAAAATGTGCTGGACAATCAATTGTTGCCATACTACCGATATAATTTAGATGATCCCACTCTGGTAAACCCATGGGCTTAATATTCTCACTATCTTCTTCACCAGAGAATAACCAGATAAAACCGTCTAATTCTTGAACAGGATAAGTTTTTAATTTACAGTTTGGTAATTTTTGCTTTTCCTGTAAGTAAGGGACAAAAGAGCATTCTCCTTGCTCATTAAAACGCCATCCATGATAGGCACATTCAATATTATTTTCGACTATTTTCCCCTCACTCAATTTTACCTGACGATGAGGACATCGATCGTCTAATGCTTTAACTATTCCTTGGCTATCTCTAAATAAAACAATTTTTTCATACCATAATTCGATCGCAACTGGTTCGTTTTTCACTTCTGAACTACTCGCCACTACATACCAGTGATTTAGATTAATACCGCAGATGCGTATATTTTGTTTATGATCTAGCTGTACCATTGAATAGCAAATTAAATAAATATAACTGAGAAGATAATAGTCTATTTATTCTACAGTAGATTATAGTTTGGCAACTCTTATTTTTAATTATGTTGTTTTGATGATTTTGAGAATTAGATCGATAAGCTAAAATAGTTCACTAAAATCGATCGCAAATGAATAAAAGATTTAATCATGACTACTTTTTTCGCTTTTGAACAGGATTTTATTGATTCTTTAAGATGTATTCCCATGGTCGTTAGATATAAACTTGATACTTGTGGAGTCAAATTAAAACTCAATCATTGGCATGATTTTAATCAAGAAGAAAGAGCATCTTTGGTAGAAAATTCTTGCAAAACCTCAGAAGAAATTGAAAAGTATAGAACAGATTTACAAGAATTAATTCATCAAAAAACTGGTGAATATGCTAAAGAATTGACGATCGAAGATCATCCAGCATGGTTAAATAAAGAACAGATACCTGCTAATGTTCAGGCAAAAGCTCAAGAATTTGATTTACAACTGACTTTATCCCAATGGCAAAAACTAACTGATATTCAAAGATTTGTCCTGATCAAATTAAGCCGTTCTAGTCATGAAAATCGTAATTTTATACCAGCATTAAAAGAGTTTAATATGATTGATTAATTAGGCATAGAGACAAAATTAATTGTACATTTCAATTATGTCTGTTCAATATTTCTTTTCCACAGGTTTTTTTACAATTTAGCCCGTAACAAAAATTGATAGTCACCTCCTGCTTCTAATTGATAATCATACTTCTCCAAAAAACGGCTCAAAGGCTCTTGTATTAAACTACGACCCAGAGTTGGCTTAACTCTTAATTCTCCATGAGGAAAACACCACTGAAAAAACCATTGATAATTACCAGCGTTAACTTCCCCTCTTATTTCTCTTTTTTGCCAACATTGAGTGGTTATTTTAACTTCGACAATTGTTTGTGAAAATGACATATCGCAGAACTTAGAACTCAAATAAAACTAGGAACTAAAATACATATTATATAATGGTTTGAAGTCAATTATCTCTCATTTCCTAAATGACGATGAGTCTTTTTGATCACATTGAGAGTAAATCTTAAGAGAATATAAACTTATACTTCGCTCGATAAATGATTGAGATCTAAAATAACATTAATTCTAGGTAAAATTTACAGAATCAATTAAATCATTAATATCTATAAATTATTGTCAAAATATATTAAGCAACAAATAAAATCTTATTTGAATAAATCTTTGATAATTAATAATCATATACTTGTTATTTTGATAAAGAAAGACTGGTAAATGATGAAAACAAGTTCATTATTGCTTTTTTTTATTTAATTTAAATTGTTTTTATAACCATAAGGATAAAATATTAACTTTTTTTTCTGGATGGGGTAGTAAAGTTTAAGAATTATTTTTTTATTAAAATAATTATCGAACTAAGATGTATGATAGGTGGGTTTTGAAGCACAATGATACTGATAACAGAACATAATACTGTGCCGACAAACACAGAACGCACCTAATCCTATGTTAAAATCAGCAATAAATACGGCATAGGGTGAGAATAAAAATTATGTTTGAACGCTTCACAGAAAAAGCGATTAAGGTAATCATGTTAGCCCAAGAAGAAGCTCGTCGCTTGGGTCATAACTTTGTAGGTACAGAGCAGATTTTACTGGGTTTAATTGGAGAAGGAACTGGGGTTGCCGCTAAGGTTCTCAAATCAATGGGTGTCAACTTAAAAGACGCTAGGATTGAAGTTGAGAAAATTATTGGTCGTGGTTCTGGTTTTGTTGCCGTAGAAATTCCTTTTACTCCAAGAGCAAAAAGAGTTTTAGAATTGTCTTTAGAAGAAGCTCGTCAACTAGGTCATAACTACATCGGTACTGAACATTTACTCTTGGGTTTAATCCGTGAAGGTGAAGGTGTTGCCGCTAGAGTTTTAGAAAACTTGGGAGTTGATTTAGGCAAAGTTAGAACTCAAGTTATTCGGATGTTAGGAGAAACCGAAACGACTCCTGTGGGTGTTGGCGGTGGTAATCGTTCCAATAAAACTCCGACTCTTGATGAGTTTGGTTCTAATTTAACTGTTTTGGCGGTCGAAGGCAAATTAGATCCTGTAGTCGGTAGACAAAAGGAAATTGAACGAGTAATCCAAATTTTAGGTCGTCGTACAAAAAATAATCCCGTACTTATCGGTGAACCTGGTGTCGGTAAAACTGCGATCGCAGAAGGTTTAGCCCAAAGTATTGCCAATAAAGATATTCCTGACTTATTAGAAGATAAAAGGGTCGTCACTCTCGATATTGGTTTATTAGTAGCAGGTACCAAATATCGTGGTGAATTTGAAGAAAGATTGAAAAAAATCATGGACGAAATTCGTCAAGCGGGGAATGTAATTCTCGTCATTGATGAAGTCCATACCTTGATTGGTGCAGGTGCAGCAGAAGGTGCTATTGATGCAGCTAATATCCTCAAACCTGCCTTAGCTAGAGGTGACTTGCAATGTATTGGTGCTACCACCCTTGATGAATATCGTAAACACATTGAAAGAGATGCGGCTTTAGCTAGACGTTTTCAACCTGTCATGGTTGGTGAACCCACAGTGGAAGAAACTATTGAAATTCTCTTTGGTTTACGGGAACGTTATGAACAACATCATAAACTCAAAATTGCTGATGAAGCTTTAGCTGCTGCGGCTGAATTATCAGATCGTTATATTAGCGATCGATTTTTACCAGATAAAGCGATCGATTTAATTGATGAAGCAGGTTCTAGAGTTCGTTTATTAAACTCTCAACTACCCGCAGAAGCAAAAGAATTAGACAAAGAATTAAGAGAAATTCTTAAAGAAAAAGATGAAGCCGTTCGCTCTCAAGACTTTGATAAAGCTGGAGAATTACGCGATCGAGAAATGGAAATCAAGTCCGAAATTCGTTCTTTAGCAGATGAAAAGAAAAATAACCCAACTCCTACTGATAGTCCCGTTGTGGATGAAGAGGAAATAGCTCACATCGTTGCTTCTTGGACAGGTGTACCTGTACAAAAACTAACCGAATCTGAAGCGGATAAACTCTTACATATGGAAGAAACCCTCCATCAACGTATTATCGGTCAAGAAGAAGCTGTTAAATCGATTTCCCGTGCAATCCGTCGAGCTAGAGTTGGTTTGAAAAATCCTAATCGTCCGATCGCATCTTTTGTATTTTCAGGACCTACAGGTGTTGGTAAAACTGAGTTAACCAAAGCCTTAGCAACTTATTTCTTTGGTTCAGAAGATTCCATGATTCGTCTGGATATGTCTGAATACATGGAACGTCATACTGTTGCCAAATTAATTGGTTCTCCTCCAGGATATGTTGGTTATAACGAAGGTGGACAACTAACAGAAGCAGTACGTCGTCGTCCTTATACCGTTGTCTTATTTGATGAGATTGAAAAAGCCCACCCTGATGTGTTTAATCTTCTCCTCCAAATTTTAGAAGATGGACGTTTGACTGATTCCAAAGGTCGTACAGTTGATTTTAAAAACACCCTTTTGATCATGACTTCCAATATTGGTTCTAAAGTCATCGAGAAAGGTGGTGGTGGACTCGGATTTGAATTAGAAGAAGATCAAACTGAATCTCAATACAATCGTATTAAATCCTTGGTTAACGAAGAGTTGAAAAACTACTTCCGTCCAGAGTTTCTCAACCGTTTAGATGAAATTATTGTCTTCCGTCAACTCAATAAAGAAGAAGTCAAAGACATCGCCGAAATTTTACTCAAAGAAGTATTTGCTCGTTTAACGGAAAAAGAAATTACTTTACAAGTGTCTGATAAATTCAAAGGACGTTTAATTGAGGAAGGATTTAATCCAGCTTATGGTGCTCGTCCTTTACGTCGTGCGATTATGCGTCTTTTAGAAGATATTTTAGCAGAAGCAATTCTATCTAAAAGTCTTAAAGAAGGAGATACCGCTCTTGTTGATGTAGATGAAGAAGGAAAAGTCTTTATCAAATCAGAAACAGAAAATCCTTTGTTAGTTAAAGCAAGTAGTTAATTGCTGTTAACGAGAAACCTTGGAAATTTAATTCACCCTAATCCAAACTCTTCTTTTTAAATAGAAGAGATATCAATAAAATATTAAAGGTGTGAGCTTTGTCTCACCCTTTTTTTTGTTTGTGGATTTACTTTAAAAAGGTAAAACTAAAGTAAAAACAAAAAAATTACGAATCAAATTGCGATCGCTATATCATGACATCATCACATAAAGTAAAAAACGAACAAATATTTTTAATCTTATCTTCGATATTTGTAGCTTGTTTAATTTGTTCTAATTTAATTGTGCAAAAATTTTTTACTCTTTCTATTTTTGGTAACATCAATTTAGAACTTTCCGCTGGAATTATTCCCTATCCCATTACATTTTTATGTACTGATTTAATTTCAGAAATTTACTGCAGAAAAAAAGCTGATCAACTGGTAATTGCTGGTTTTATTTCCAGTATAGTTATCTTAATTGTAGTAGCGATCGCTAACTTTTTACCTGCCACAGAATGGTCTGTAGTGGATGAAAAAACTTTTACCCAAGTTTTTGGATTATTTACTCCTGCGGTAATTGCTTCTTTATTCGCCTATTTAATCGCACAATTCATTGACATTAGATTATTTCATTTTTGGAAAAATTTAACTAAAGGTAAATATTTGTGGTTAAGAAATAATGGTTCCACAATAATTTCGCAAATTATTGATACTAGTTTGGTTTTATTTATACTGTCTTTATTTGGTGTAATTCCTATAGATAAATTTACTCTCTTATTTATCAATGGATTCACATTTAAGTTGGTTTTTGCTCTTTTTGATACACCTTTTTTTTATTTAGGAGTATGGTTAATTAAACCTGAAATCTTTTCTCATAAAATAGACAAGATTAAAACATAAAAGTCATAATTTATAAATTATTTGCAGTTTAGAAGAAACCTACCATTTTGCGATCGTCATATAAAAATTTAGGATATTTCTATGAAAAAAATATCAGAATTATGCCCCCTAGTCCCCAATTCTGGGGAAAAATAGAAGAAAATTTCCTAGTCTCAATAATAGGAGAGATACCTACAGACAAACGAATAGGGAATAAGAAAAGCAAAAACAAAATATCTGGTACTTGCTCTAACGACCTCTAAATTCTAAATTCTAAATTCTAAAAACTATTAATATGGACAAAAGTGAACAATCAATTTCCCGACTCAGAAAATTAACCGAATTAAATATACAAAATAACTGGTATTTTACAGATAAAAAATTTACTAATCCTCCTTCAGAAATATCAAATAATTGGCAAAAAGGTATTGTCAATGAAAATAAATATTTAGTCTGGGAAAAAGGAAGCAAAATTAGATGGTTTGCTCAAAAAATTATTGTTCCTACTAGTTTAAATGATGATAATTATCCTTTAGAAAATTTATCTTTAAGAGTTAAATTAACGTGGTGGGCAGAATCAGCAGAAGTCTTTGTAAATGGAAAATTGGTTAACGAGGGAGATTTATTTGATTCTTCTTGCCGAATTTTGTTAACAGGCAAAACAAATCCTAATCAAGAATTTTTAGTAAGTTTACGCCTAATTAGTCCTAGCCATGATATCGGTGGCTTAATGATTTCTCAGTGTCTTTATGAAAGTGAATACGATCGCATAGATCCTAGTTTTGTTAGTCATGAAATAGCTGTTTTACATAAATATATAACTAATTTTTATCCCGAAAAACTTCACATTTTAAACACTAAAATTAACGAAATAAATTGGAGCTTAGTTCATAATCAAAATCTATTTAATCAAGAATTAATTAATGTTAGAAAACTACTTTTACCTTTATCTAAATACATTAAAGAAAGAAGTTTTAATTTGTTAGGTCATGCCCATTTAGATATGGCTTGGTTATGGACGATCAAAGAAACTTATGATGTTGCTCAACGCACTTTTAATTCTGTTTTAAATTTACAAAAAAATGATAATAATTTAACTTTTGGTCATACCACAGCTTATCTTTATAAGTGGATAGAAGAGCATAATCCGACCTTATTTGAGCAAATAAAAGTAGCGATCGTCAATAATAAATGGGAAGTATTAGGAGGAATGTGGGTTGAACCTGAGGTAAATTTAATTAGTGGTGAATCTTTAATTAGACAACTGTTATATGGACAAAAATATTGCTTAGAAAAATTTGGTAAATATAATCGAGTTGCTTGGTTGCCAGACACATTTGGTTTTCCTTGGCAGTTACCACAAATTTTACAACAAGCTCAAATAGATTATTTTGTTACGGGTAAACTCCATTGGAATGATACTAATAAATTTCCCCATGGTTGTTTTTGGTGGCAATCCCCCGATGGCAGTCAAATTTTTACGGCGATGTCACCTCCTAATATCGCAGGAGTAATGGATACTCATCCCATGATCATGACTGATTACAGCGTAGATTGGGAAAGCAAAACTGGTTTGAAAGATAGTTTTTGGCTACCAGGAGTTGGTGATCATGGTGGAGGGCCTACCCGTGATATGTTAGAAGTAGCCAAACGTTATCAAGATTCGCCCTTTTTTCCTCAGATAAACTTTACGACTGCTAGTGAATATTTAGACAATATTAGTAACAATAAAACCGTTGAGATTCCTATCTGTAATGATGAACTTTATTTGGAATTACATCGAGGTTGTTATACCACTCATGGAGACCAGAAATATTATAATCGCCATGCAGAAAAATTACTTTATCAAGCAGAATTGTTTTCGACAATTAATTATATTTTAGATAGTCAATATAACGATAATTTTGTGCCTAATAATGAAAGACAGAATGAAATAAAATGTCTGTGGCCAAAAACACTTTTAAATCAATTTCACGACATTTTACCTGGTACTTCTATTCCACCTGTATTCACTGAGAGTAATCAACTTTGGCAAGAAGTTGTTGAGCAAAGTCAGACTATTTTAAATAAATCATTACAAGCGATCGCATCTTATATAGATATCCCTTCAAAACCTCATCCTGATGCTCAAATAATTGTTGTATTTAATAGTTTAAATTGGCAGCGATCGCAAATTGTCAAATTAAATATAGAGAGCAATAAATATAGTATTTATGATGATGATAATAATCAATTAAACACTCAAATATCTTGTGATAATAAACTATTATTTCTAGCTAAAAATATACCTAGTATCGGTTATAAATTATTTTATTTAGTACCTCTTAACTCTTCAGAAAATACTAGTAATAACTGTGGCAATGAAGATGTTTTAAACGAAGATTTTATACTTAAAAATAAATATATTAAAGTTACGATTAGTAATCAGACAGGCAATATTCTTAGTCTTTATGATTTAGTTAATCAGCAAGAAATTTTAGATGGAGAAGGTAACGAATTACAATTATTTAAAGATGAAGGTCAATATTGGGACGCTTGGAATATTGATCCTGACTATCAAAATTATCCTTTAGATAAACCTATTTTAAAATTAATCAAATGGTTAGAAAAAGGAGAACTAAGACAAATAATTCGTATCGAAAAAATATTTAATAAATCGTCTTTTACTCAAGATTATATCTTAGAAATCAACTCATCAATTTTGAAGATAAAAAATAAAATTAATTGGTTAGAAGAATATACCCTTTTAAAAGTCAATTTTCCTTTAAATCTGACTAGTGATTTCGTCACTTACGAAATAGCTTGTGGTAATATCGATCGCACTACCAAGCCTGAAACACCCGAAGAAAAAGCTCAATGGGAAGTTTATGGACATCAATGGGCAAACTTAGGTAACGATGAATATGGGGTTAGTTTACTCAATGATAGTAAGTATGGATATGATAGTAAACCCAATCAAATACGTTTGAGTTTGTTGCGTAGTCCCAAATGGCCTGACCCTGAATGCGATCGAGGCATTCACAATTTTACTTATGCTTTATATCCTCATAAATATAATTGGAAAAAAGCGAATACAGTCCATAAAGGTTACGAACTAAATGTACCTTTATCGGTCACATATTTATCCTCAAATAATAATAAATTAGCCCCATTACCTTCTACTGGAGAACTCATTAATTTAGAAGCTAATAACTTAATTTTGATGTGTTTAAAACAAACAGAAGATAATAGTCAACAATTTGTTCTTCGTGGTTATGAATGTCATCATGAATCAGCATTACTGAACTTAAAAGGACTATTTAAACCACAACTAAAAACTAAAGTGAATGTTCTCGAAGATGAGCAAAAAAATCTTGATCAACAAGACATAATGATTAAACCTAGTCAAATTTTCACTTTTACAATGGAATCAAACTTAGAGGTTTTTTGAACAAGTATCAAATATTTGGTTTTTTCCTTCTAAATCTCCAACCAGCCTATCGACATCTCCCCTATTATAGAAAAGATTAGGGGGAATTTTCAGTGATGAACTATATTTTTCAAACGTCCTCTCAATTCTCAATTCTCAATTCTCAATTCTATAACTAGTCGGTTAATCCTTGTTTAAGAGCAAATCTAACTAATTCTGTACGACTATTTGTACCTGTTTTATTAAACAGACGACTCACATATTTTTCGACGTTACGAATACTGGTATTTAATGTCTTAGCAATTTCTTTGTTCATCAAACCCTTAGCGACTAAATCCAAAACACTTTGCTCTCTAGGGGTAAGATCAATCTTGATTTTAGGTTCACGAGTCTTTAAATTATCACTATTTTCCAACTTGTCTTTAATGTCTTTAACATCTTTGATTAACTCATCTAGTTGTGTGTTTCCATCTTGACCATCTTGTAATACTTTTTGTTTTTCCAACAAATTTTTGACAATGGCTTCTAATTCATCAGGATCAAATGGTTTTGGTAAATAAGCATCACATCCTGCGGTATAACCTTCTATTCGATCGGTTGTCATACCTTTAGCTGTCAACAAAACTACAGATAAATTTTTATAACGAGCATCTTCCCGTAATTGTTCTAGAAATTCTAAGCCGTTTACTTCAGGCATCATGATGTCAGAAACGATCAAATCAGGTGTCTGTTGCTGTATTTTTTCCCATGCTTCTTTAACATCTCTAGCTACTTCTACTTGCCAATTTTCATTGCAACTAAGATATGCTTGTACAGATTCTCGAATACCAGGTTCGTCATCGACTAATAAGATCTTTTTTATTTCTACTTCAGACATGAGAAAAATAAGTGGTAAAGTGACTTATTCTTATCTTAATCGGAATTGGTTGTAATGTATCGGGTTTCTCTTGTTTATGAATCAACAGTTATGAGCAATCCCATTTGAATCAATGATTTTAACCATCACTCAAATTTAATTATCGCCTTATTTGTATAAAAAGCGATAATTTCTGAAAAATAACTGTGTAAAGAATCTTTCATTGTCAATTGTCGTTTTGGTGGACATTCCCTTGCACCTCACGCCGACGCGGGCTTCCACCGCAATTGTCAATTGTCAATTATCTTAATTACTCAGCTTCTCCTGTTAATTTTAAGAGAAGAAATCCCCAAACTAAACCAACCAAAACAATTCCGACGCAAGCAATTGCACCATTGAATAACATACTTTCTGCGGTCATGTTGATATCTCCTTAATATTTGATTAAATAGCTTTTATTAAGTTTATTGATCATTTAAATCAATTTTACCACAATAGCTTGTTTACTACCTTACTGGGGAATTGCCCACGGTGAGGGATCATTTTACTATTAGCTGTTAATTTATTATCTCAAATTCTGAATTGCTTTTCAAGAACTGAATAAAAGTAAAAGTCGTTCATAAAAGAACAAAGTTCAATGGGCAAGGGTTTTATTCTTTGTTCAATCCTTTTCCAAAGAATAAAACGCAATACCGTTTTATGACTGATAACTTTCTAACAAGGCCCTAAACCAACGTGTGGTGCATACATTGCTCGATCGCCTAATTCGTCTTCAATGCGTAATAAACGGTTGTATTTAGCCACTCTTTCACTACGACATAAAGAACCAGTTTTTATTTGTCCAGCACGAGTCGCTACGGCAAGATCAGCGATTGTGGTATCTTCAGTTTCACCAGAACGATGACTAATAACAGAACTATAACCTTTACGAGTTGCTAGAGCAATAGTTTCCAAAGTTTCGCTTAAAGTTCCAATTTGATTTAATTTGATGAGGATAGAATTAGCTACTCCTAAATCGATACCTTTTTGTAAACGAGTGGAATTGGTTACGAATAAATCATCACCAACTAGTTGGATTTTATCGCCGATTTTATCAGTTAAACTTTTCCAAGTATCCCAATCATCTTCATGTACACCATCTTCAATGGAAATAATTGGATATTTATTAGTTAATTCGGCTAAATAATCTACTAATTGGGCAGGAGAATGAGCTGAACCATCATAAATATATTTGCCATCTTTATAAAACTCGCTAGCGGCCACATCCATGGCTAAAGCAACTTGATCTCCGGGACGATAACCAGCAATTTCGATCGCTTGAATGAGTAAATCGAGGGCTTCTTGATTAGATTTTAAGTTAGGAGCATATCCACCCTCATCACCCACACAAGAAAGCAAATTTTTCTTTTTTAAAACTTTACTCAAAGAAGCAAAAATTTCTGCACCCCAACGTAAAGCCTCAGAAAAAGAATCTGCACCCACAGGCATAATCATAAATTCCTGAAAATCAACATTATTATCAGCATGAGAACCACCATTGAGGACATTCATCATGGGAACAGGTAAAATATTAGCTAAAGGGCCACCTAAATAACGATATAAAGGAATTTGTAACTCAGCAGCCACAGCTTTGGCATTGGCTAAAGATACTGCTAGAATAGCATTTGCTCCTAAATTTTTCTTATTAGGAGAACCATCTCGATCGATCATAGCTTGATCTACAGCAAGTTGATCGAAAGCATCTAAATCTAAGAGAACAGGTGTAATTGCATCTTTAATATTATTGACAGCCGTTAATACACCATTACCGTTATATCTTTGAGCATCTTTATCCCTTAATTCATGAGCTTCAAAACTACCAGTAGAAGCACCGCTAGGCACTTGTGCTAAACCCACAACTCCACTTTCTAAGCGTACTTCGGCTTCAACGGTAGGACGACCACGAGAATCTAAAATCTCTCTGGCTGTAATTTCTTCAATCAACATAGATTCTTTTTCTAACATGAATACGCTCTCTTTATTTTTCCTTATCGATATGATTTATTGCTCTACAACATTTAGACTAAATAATATTTTTACAACTGTCAAAAATCATTAATATTTTTTTTCCTGACAAATTTTGGATCAATAATGACAAAGACTATAATCTTTTTTTTACAGGAAGTTTCACGACAAAAGTTTTTGGTAATTACCAGAAAAACAGTTAAGAATCAAAATAATAATAACTTTTCATGACGATCGAGTTAATTTAGTAAATGTGTTGACGATTTTTTTGTTAGTGCATTCATCACACTATAAAATAAATTTTACGACAATAATTTGAATTAGAAACAATTATTCTTTTCTTGTCAATAATTCAATACTATAAGTTTCTTCTGTACTTCTAACTTGATAAAGCGATCGAATATCTGAAAGGTAATTTAGCAAATATATTTCTTCAAAGATTGTTTAAAGAGTCTCAAATATTGTGTTTTCACTCCCCTAAATCCCCTACCCAACCTATCGGCATAATATATATTAAGGTCAGACTAGGAGCTTTTGTTCTCTTTTTCCCCCAGAATCAGGGACTAGGGGTCATTTTTAGTCATTTTCAGTAGTGAACCAGACTTTTCAAACATCCTCTAAAGATCAAGAAAAATAATTTATAGAAATTTAAGAAATTTACCATGATAATTTAAATTTATTTCTGACGATCTTCCCAACGATATAAAAAGACCATAAGTGAAATAACGACTATCTGAACGAATAAATTCATGGTATTATCAGGAGTATTTTTTCCAGCAATGATTTGTAAGAAAAAGATAAAGGCACCGATCGCACCTGAAGCACCAAAAGCGATATAAATGAATTTACGTAAACCTTTATATGGAGCTTGAGCTTCTGCTTTTAAATAGGCATATTTCTCAGCATTTAATTTCTTTTTATTATTAGGTTTATTTGTCATTATTAAATAGTATGATCAAAAATATTGTTAAACTTTAGTGATAATTCGTCTAATTTTATTACCAAAATTTACAGAATAACATTAATTTTTACCCATAAAAAAATGTTGTTTTATAACATCGAAAATAGAGCAATTCCAGTAATCATAATGAGCAACAATCAAATTATTTTCTACTTTTAATTCACTAGTGCCAGACACAGAAATAAAAGGTTGCCAAGGTAAAGGACTATTCCATGTCATTGTCCAACGGGTATCAATTTGATTCTCATTTCGTTGAATATCATGTAGTTCTAAATGTAAATTCTTAAAACATTTAGTTAAAAAACCGATCATTTTCTGATATTTTTTTAATCCATAAAAATCATAAATTTTATCTTTAAAGTGAATATTTTCTGCATAGATAGAATAATTTTGATTCTCAGGAAAATGCTTATAATCATCCTGAATAATTTTGACTAAATCCATGATTTTAAATATAATATTAAGAGGTTAAGGGTGCATTTAATCCGTATTCTTTTTAGCAATTTCTGCTAAAATTTTTGGTTTTAATTCTTCTAAATCTTCTTTTAATTTTCGCCTACTGACGATCGCTTCTTCATTATGTTTTATATTTAACATACTACTAACAGAAGCCCATTGTTTGAGATTAGTTCTTTGTTTAAGGCCTACCTTAAATGATAGTAAATTTTGACATTGAACAGGATTTTCTAAGGCAAAAAACAGCAAAAAATATTCCTTAGATTCACTTAAACTGTTAACTAATTGGGTACCAATTTTAGTTTTTAAATCTAAATAACAAGGTAACCAACGAGGGCCATCTTTTTGACTATATAAAACCGTCAACCATAAAACCATTGGGTGGGGAAAGCTTTGAAAAATGAACTGATTATGGCGAACATTATTCATTCTACTTTCAATATCTTTGCTTTCTAACATTGTCCAAACCGTGGGAATAATTTTCTGTTGAAATACAACAACACGAGGAAAAACGATCTTTTGTTTCGGCTTTTTTTTAGGCCATATACTAGTGGACAAAAATTTCTCAACAGAAGTTTTTTTATCCTTTGCTTTTGTTCTATCTCTTAATTTGAACTGACGAGAAATTTGTTCTAATTTCTGCTTCACTTCTCCGACACTTTGAGGTCTACCGTGAACTGATTTTGATAAACATTTTAAAACTAATCGTTCCACTTCAGGAAGAATATTTAATTCGGGAGCAAATTTATTTGGTGGTAATTCTGTATGAGCTTTGTACCAAGTAGCAATGGAATCCATTTGTAAATCCCAAGGCAATTTTTTCGTCAACATCAGATACATAATCATTCCTAAACTATAAATATCGGAACGATTATCTAAACGCTCACCCTTAATTTGCTCTGGAGAACAGTACTTTGGAGTTCCCGTAAAATGTTCTGTTTGACCTTGATCATCTTTAATTAATTTAGCAATACCAAAATCTAATACCTTAATAATCTGATTACCCGTTTGATTTTCAACGACAAAAATATTACTCGGTTTTAAATCTCGATGAACTACAGGACATATTTCTCCTGCAGAAAAAATACCATTATGAGCAATATGCATCGCTTGACAAATTTGTATCGTAAAGTCCAAAAATTGCTCAAGGGATAAATCATGAACATCAATCATACTACCCAGATTTTCACCATCAAGGTATTCCATGACATAAAAAGGAGCTTGTTCTTCGTTGACCCCATAGTCAGTTACCCTCACTATATTTGGACTTCTTTCTGACAGTAATGCACTCACAGTTGCTTCTCGTTGAAACTGTTCAATCATTTTCATATCACCTAAAGCACGAGAAAGAATTTTAACTGCTACATTTTGACCTTTAGAAACGGTATCTTCTGCTCGATACACTGTACCCATACCACCAACACCGACTACTTCTTTTAACCGATAGCGTTGTACTAATAGCTTTTCGTTGGATAGATCATCCTGAATCATAGGTCTTTTCGATTAAGTAATTATATTATTTAAGTTTGCCCTTTTCTTTTATTATTATGAGCTAAGGGCAAAAATTTCGTATTTATTATTTCAAATTGTCAATATAACTTATTTTGTCTGTTTTTGTTTTTAAACTATCTTTACCTAAAATTCCAAGAAAACAGATTTTTATCTTTACAAAAGATTCGAATCCTCCAGAAGAAATTGTTTGTCTTTTAAAACAAAGGTTGAAACAGACTTTGTGAGCCATAAATTAATTGGTAGTAAATACAGTGGAAATTTTTGTTATTGTTGTCTGTTAGATAGGATTTTTTTTACGTAAATTGTTTAGCATTTAATTATTCGGTTAACTTTTTCTGGGACAAAATGCGATCGTCATTGAGTATTTTTTTCCCAAACAACATTACACTAATTATACAATTGAGGGACTTGTTCTAATTTCATTCGAGAAGTCGTTCCTATAGATAAAGAAGATTTTCTTCCTAATCTAAAATGCTCCTGTGCTGCACATGCTATCATAGCCGCATTGTCTGTACAAAATTTGAGGGGTGGAAAATAAACTTTTAAATTGTGCTTCGCTGCTTCTGATTGTAAATTCTCTCTCAAACAACTATTGGCTGCAACTCCTCCTCCCACTGCAATTGTGGTCACATTTAAATCTAAACAAGCTCTAATTGCTCTTTTTGTTAAGGCTTTGGCCACAGTAGCTTGAAAACTAGCACATAAATCTTCAACGGGTAAAAAGTCGGGATTTTCCTCTTTCAAGCGAGTAATTAATCTCAACATAGCTGTTTTTAAACCACTAAAACTAGAGTCATAAGGATGAAATCCTTGTTTGTTCGGCAATGAAATTCTTCCTTCTGGCAATTTAAACCCTTGAGGATTACCATTTTTAGCAAGTTTATCAATAATTGGCCCTCCCGGATAAGGCAAGTCTAATAATCGAGCGACTTTATCAAAGGCTTCTCCTGCTGCATCATCACGAGTTGAACCAATAGTTTTATATATGCCGCTATCTTGTACATGAATTAAACTGGTATGACCTCCTGATACTAATAGGCAGATAAAAGGGGGTTTTAAAGAAGGTTCGCTCAGATACGAAGCGTAAATATGACCTTCGAGGTGATGTACCCCTAAAAATGGCTTATTATGTACCATAGCTAAAGTTTTTGCCGCTGTCACTCCCACTAATAAAGAACCTACTAATCCGGGTGTGACTGTAGCTGCGATCGCATCGATATCTTTCCACAACAAACCAGACTCTTCCAATGCTTTATCAATGCAAGGATTGACCATTTCTAAATGTTGACGAGATGCCAATTCGGGGACAACTCCTCCATACTGCTCATGCAATTTTATTTGAGACGCTACCACATTAGATAAAACATTACGATTTGTTACAATTGCCACACTGGTTTCATCACAACTACTTTCAACTGCTAAAATGCACGCCATTATTTGGTTGTTTTGTTAAGAATAATAAATTTTCCCACTATTACTTTACTCCATTTACTTATCACAGTAAAATCGCATTTGAGGCATTTGTTTTAGCTTCATCTTTTGTAACCAAAACTTATTGTTTCGTAACAAAAAGGAAACAATTTTATGCGTAAAATATTCAGTCTTGTATTAGCTTTTATGCTATCTGTAACCCTATGGGTTAACTTTGCTCCTTCTGCTCAAGCGGATTTATCTCACCTAACTCCCTGTGGTGAATCTGCGGCTTATCAAGCTAAAGCAAAAGGTTTCCGTAATACCACTGCTGATTCTCAATCTGGCAAAAAACGTGCTGAGCGTTATGCAGAGGCACTTTGTGGTGCAGAGGGCTATCCTCACTTAGTAGTTGATGGCAGATTAGATCGTGCGGGTGATTTCCTAATTCCTGGTGTATTATTTCTTTACATTGCAGGTTGGATTGGTTGGGTTGGTCGTGCTTACTTAATTGCCATTATAGAAGAGAAAAATGCCGAAATGCGTGAAATTATTATTGATGTGCCTTTAGCTATCAGTAAAATGCTCTTTGGTTTCTTATGGCCAATGCAAGCATTACAAGAATTTCTTTCTGGCGACTTAGTTGTCGACGATTCAGAAGTTCCCGTTTCCCCCCGTTAATTTTGGTTCTCAATTTCTAATGTATTATTCGGAGATAATAGCATGAAAGATTTAACTACTTTTTTATCAACTGCTCCAGTTTTAATAACTGCTTTATTAGTTTTTACTGCTGGTTTATTAATCGAGTTTAACCGTTTTTATCCTGATCTTTTATTCCATCCTTTAGGGTAAATTTCATTATTTTATTAGATTAATAAAAAGGTACGATCTTCACTGATAATTAAATTATCGATCGTACCTCTTTTTTTTGCTTGTTTTTTCAAATTTGTAAGAAGGATTATATAGCGAAGGACAAGAGGCAAAGGTGAAAGTCTCTACAGAGCAATATTTTCAGAAATAATCAATCATAGATTAATCAAAAAATATTAGTCCATTAATGATTCATGATAAATGGTATAGCCATTACGACCATTATCTTTTGTCACATATAGTGCCTCGTCTGCCTTTTTCATCAAAGAATCCACGTCATTTCCATGATTAGGGAATATGGCTAAACCAATACTCGTGGAAGTTTGAATTGTGTCATTATTACAAACAAAAGGGCTTGCCATTGATTTTATAATACGATCAGCAACTAACATGACTTGTTCTACAGAAAGGACATCTACTAATAAAACGACAAATTCATCTCCACCCCAACGACCAAGACAATCACTTTTTTTGACACAATTTTTTAATCTTTGAGCAAATTGTTTTAACAATAAATCACCGATGTCGTGTCCATAGTTATCATTAATGCTTTTAAATTTATCTACATCTAAAAACATAATTGCTAGTGATGATTTTTCTTTCTGACTGCTCGTTAATGTTTTGGCAAAAAAGTCTCTAAAATAATTTCTTTTATATAAACCTGTTAAATTATCATAATAAGCTTGATATTTTAATTCATTTTCCAGTTTTTTACGGGCAGTAATATCACGAAAAACACAGCAAAAAACTAAGTTATTATCATAATTGATAATGTTAACACTCAATTCGATGTTAATTGGTTCATTATATTTTACTTTCAATTTAAGCTCTTGCCTAAAACTTAATTGAGTCTCTTTAAGTAAATTTAATTTATATAAAAAATCAATATGTTTATTAACTACAAAAGAATCAATATTTTGTCCGATAATTTCCTCCATCGGATATTGTAAAATCTTGGTAGCTGATAAATTGGCTTCAATAATATGTAAGTTATCAGCATTAAATAGGAGTATTCCCTCTGAAGTTTGTTCTAAAACTGCTCTGTATTTTTCTTCACTATCTTTTAATTGAGATTCGATCGTCTTACGTTTGGTAAAATCAAAAATGTAACTTCTAATTAACTTTAATTCTGGTAAATAGTGAATATATTGTTCAAATATTTTATCTTTATAATTAACTTCTCTAACAAATAAATTTCCTTGTATCTTATGTTCTGCTCTTAACAAATAACAAAGTAAAGGATGATTTGTTCCTTCCTTTTCAAGGTCAGGAAATAAAAGACTAGCTGAAGGATTATAGTAGGTTAAAATTCCCTGTAAATTAATTTCAATAATAGGGTAAGGACTCAATTCTGCAAAAGAACTGATTTTGGAAATATATTCAATAATATTATCTTTCTGGAAAAAAATATCACGGCTACCATGACGATTAATATTATGGTTTAAAGTTTGTTTTGTGTTGACATAATTCGTTAAAGTTTGTTTGACTTGACTATAATTAGTAAGAATTTTTGTCGGATTTTCATCTATTTGTTGATCTTCATTTTCTTTCTTTTCAAGATTGACAAATAGATGGTCATTAATAGAGTTTTTATCAATTACAAAAAATCTAGCTTTGATATCATTGGTGAAACTGATCAAATCACCATGCTCTAAATACTTATTTTTATAATGTTTGTTATTGACAACCAAACCATTCGTACTCTTACTTCCTGATAAGTTACCATCTAAAATCTTATAATAAAAGATCAGTTCGTCGGGATCATATTCTTTGATAATAGTTGCATGATGTCGAGATATTGCTTGATCTTTAATTCTGATTTGAGCACTCTGACGACGACCAATTTCATATAAATGCTCTTCTAAATGAATGCAACGATGATCATTTTTGCCTTCTAATATTAATATATATGAATAGTCATCAGTTTCTAAATTGTTTCCATTGGAAATAATTTTCCCCTCAAGTAATTGTGGAGCTCGTTCTAAATTTAATGGATTTAAATTTTTGATATCCTCACTGTTACCATTAGATATTGCTTTCGAGGAAACGTTGTTGTTTTTCATTCTTATTTAAGAGCTCGTTAGACGGAACAAAAATTCATATATTAATGACCATGCTATTAACCATCTTAAATTATATTTCTAACAATTAGAATATGTTTGGTGATAATTATTTATATTTATCTATATTCTGTAACTCTCGGATATTTAGATTGATAAATAATTGGCAACGGTAACAACAATATAGCGTTCCTAAATCGGTTGTGGCATTTTTCGTTAGTCAAAATTGAGAGTTTTGAATATGACTATCTCCCCTCAAAACAAAATTGATGACCTACTACAATCTTTTCAAGAATCAATACACATCAGAGGTGAAGTATATAAGCTTCGACAAATAATGGCTACACTTGTTTATTGTGTAGCCAATTATGGGGGAAAATATAACTAATAAAGATTTTTAAATAATGATTATTAATTGTTTTGAGTTGAGTCGTAAAATTAATTATATAAACAATTAAGCTGTAAGTCTTTAAGAAAAAAATATTCGAGATATGCTTAATATGTAAAGAAATTTGTGTCAGTAATTAATATCCTTTTTTTAAAGCAAATTCTACTTGTTTAAATTCTTGAGTTAGACGCTTACTTAATTTTTCAGGTAAAGGGCGACTACCAAAGGTTGTATAGTAGCCAGCTAACGAATTCAAAGCGGTTTGCATAGTTGTAAAAGATTTTAATCCATTAAATTTAGAATTTTTACGGTAACGAGAAATATAGTCATTCATTTGTTTTTTTGCTTCTACTTGTCTTTCTTTTTTTTCTTGAATATCTATATCAGCAGGCAAAGCGACAACATCTTTTAAATTCTCTAGAACGACTAGAGTATCACTACTATAATCACCAGTTAAAGCTATATTTGCCGCACTCGCACTGGCATTTATTCCACCGAAGAAACAAATAACTACAGCTAATACAAATGCGAATAATTTGGATAAATAAGATTTCATCATAATTTGTGTAAACATATTTTAAGTTGCTAGACCTGATTTTATCATAATGTTCTCAGAATACTATTTCACTAATCGATCGAAAATATCGAAAATTAAGGATGAATAGATAATGATGATTTTTAGTCAATTCTGGTGATTGGCTAATTAAATTGAGTATCTATAGCAAAAAATAGCAGAACCTAACTGAAAAACTGGGACTGTCTATTGAGCTAAATTACCTGAATTGTTGAACTTTACGGATAAACAAAGCACGACTTAAATAGATGAATTTGAAAAAATTATGTTAGGGCGTGTCATCAATTAAGCCAAATGACGATCGCTGCTAAATGAATACCACC
>JAAHTG010000898.1_pt1 | contig 23319 bp, 24 predicted proteins | sample 6116081 | NCBI WGS metagenome assembly JAAHTG01 (sample SAMN13939989, study PRJNA603662) | sponge metagenome | isolation source: marine sponge | host: Mycale hentscheli | place: New Zealand | collected 2005 | reverse complement strand
ATTTCTAAGAAGTCTACAAGTAACCCTTGTACTTGCATCTCGTTTATTAAATCGTGTGTACTCTTTCCTGTACTAAATCCTAAATCGTTATAGAGTACGTCCCTCTTTAGGTACTTTGTTAAATCCATTTGCAGCTCTCTGGTCATCTAACTCGGCTTGCACGTTCGCCCAGTTTAGATATTCTCTAACGATAGAAGTAAAAACTTTCTTTCTGTTCTCCCTGTCCCATTTATGTAATGGTTTATCTTCTTCTTTAAGTGTTAGATCTAAATATAAATTTTTGGTTTGTGCTATTGAGTATTCAATCCCATCATCATTTAATTGTGCTTTGTTTGGCAGTCTCAAACCTTCACCAATCTTTTTTAAATGATCCATACAGCACGCTCCAAGCCAATGTTCTCCGTCTTGTTTTAAAAACGGGCCTGCTGGACGCTTACAATAAGCGCACAGCGTAGGCCTTTTGTTACCATCAAAATTAAAATGGTGCTTCATCATCAGCTGTAGATCCTACTGCTGCTAAGTCTGCCTCTGATGGACCAGCTTGTATTGGCTTCTCACTTACAACCTTTGGCTTTGCATTAGTTGATTGCCAAGTCTCACCAAACTTTTCATCAATTTCAAGGTATCCTGTATCACCTTTAATTAGTTCAGCAGATACACTTTTACCCATAAAAGCAGTAGAGGTATCTTTTGGTGGTTCTTTGATACCCATAGCTTGCGCCATAAGTAACATTGATTTAATACCTTTATCAACCACAGCAGAGTTGTTGTGCGCAACAGAAAAGACATGACCAATTCTTATACCAGAATCACCCACCTCAAAATACATCTTGCACCCGCGCCATCCATTCTTACCTTCTATCAACGCCTCTTCTTCACCTTGCCAATGCAAAACATGTCTGCCTGGCTCTACTTGTCCTCTGCCTTCACCGACAGTATTTACATCATAATTTGTTAAATCCATTATTTACTCCTTTTTTAAATCCAACATTTATATTCAACGCAATCATCCTCTTCAGAACCACAGTAGTTACAATAACCATCTGTATACTGTGGATCTTCACCAGGATCATACTCGTTGTACTCTAATAGCAATATCTCATTCATCTCAACATCTGCTCTCTGATTTCTTTCCAATCAAAAGGCATCTCGTTATCCAGACCAAACCTGTTCTTAGCTTGGAAGCCTGGTGTTTCTTGAGTGAAGATAGTTCTATCACCTTGTTTAAGTTTGGTAGTCATACCACCGCCTTTGCCTTTTACTTGGATAGTACCAATTTTGTAATTAGCAAATAAAACAGCGTCACTATGCTCAATGATTAAATCAGCTGCCTTTCTGTGCAACTTAATCTGATGTCTGTCATGCGGTTCGCTTGATGGATCTTCATACCTTTTAACTTCATTATGTGCAATTTGTAGGATGGTAAATCCATTTGCTCTTAAGTCATTTAATAAACTTAGGTACTCTTTCCATGTCTCTAAACAAGCTGCATAACCTTTTCCATAAGCAGGTGCAGAGATATCTGGCCAACCATTTTTCTCACAAACATATTCTTGCATTAAAGTTTCTAGCCAATCCAAACTATCTATGACAACAGTTTTGTATTCAGACTTATCATTAATTAACGCTTTCAAGTTTGCAACAAACTCATTGTAAGATTTAGCCACAGGAAAATGCGGACACTCAATCTTACCGATACCATCTTCAGCTTGGACTATGATTGGTTTATTCATAGTCGCGCCAAAGGTTGTCTTACCAATACCACCAGGTCCATAGATAACCATGATTGGTGGTTTTAGTTTTGCTTTTTGTCTTATATTAGCTAGACTCACTCAGCCACCTCTATAACAGGTTCGCTTTCTATAGAGTCTTTTAATCTCTTAGAATATTCAGCTCTTAATATGTCTAACTTTTCTACTTCAAAATTAGCGTTGGCAACAAAATCATTCTTTTGTTTTTCAACAACTGCCAATTTATTATAGGATAGCTTTTGCTCATCATTTAGATCATCAAAACTATACTCTGTACCACCCTCTTCAAAGCTGAAGGTTGGATTTGTATTTTCTTCGCTCATTCTATTCTCCTTTTTTATTATGTTTATATGTATCACATACATCTTTAGCATTACACCAACGGCATCCGTCTTTACTATAGTTGTATGTGGGTATTTCTTCATAGCAAGCCTCGGCTGCTGGCTTTAAAGTTTCATAAGCCCATTCAACTAAGTTTATAGCTGATATGGAATATGATCTGATTGGACCATCTTTATGCCAACCTCTTGGCTGTACAATGGTCATTTGTACTGTGCAATCGTCTCCGTATCTTGACAATGCTCCTAGTGCATAGATACGCATTTGTGGGTTATCTGCTTCTACCGCCCACTTACCAGATTTTAAATCTATTACTTCTATTATGTCTTTACCAATAAGGATGGCATCTGCTGTACCCCATAAATCTAAATGTATTTCTGGCATGTTTACCTTTTCTTCAATCAAAGGTCTTTTAATATCTAGCTCTTGTATTCTTTGGTCAATGTAATCTACATATATGTTAGCGCAATCAATCATTTCTTGGTCAACTGTAATATCAAAATCTTCTACATGATGTGTAGTATCTAAATAGTATTCTTCTAATGTGAGGTTGTTTAACCTACCTTTAAGTAGTGTCTCTACCATTTCGTGTATTAACGTACCAGTAGCAGCGGGTATACCAACTTTGTATTCTACGTTTGTACTTGCAAGTAATTGTGGCATACCTGGACATGCCATCCATATCTTTGCAGATGACGGACTTAACTTAGCGTGTGCCATTTACAGAAATATAAGAGTCTTGTTCCATTCTTTTCACATCATCAAGATCGTATTTGATCTTGCCACCAATTTTGAAATAGCTAGGACCTTGTCCTCTATACCTTCTATTATCAATTGTTTTCTTGCTAACTCCCCACCTCTCTGCGAGTTCGTCAACTTCTATGGTGTTTGATATGTCAAAATTCTTTTCTAATATTTCCATAAATTTCCCTTTTATTAATATTTTTGTTTATAATAAACCAATATTACTAATTTACAAGTAGTATTTTAATAAAAAAGTGGAGAAATTTTATGAATAAAACTATATACGCACATACAGATATAGGCAATGAAAAGGATTGGGATCAAGCAATAGACAAGCTTGCTACTAATAACCAAATAGCTGGAACGCATTACAAGCAATCCAGAATACAGCCCATAGACTATATATACGCTAACAATTTGTCATATAACCTAGGTAGTTGTCTTAAGTACATAACCAGAAGTAAAGGCGAGAAGAGTGATAGAGTGACTGACTTACTTAAAGCCAAACACTTTATAGATCTTGAGTTACAAATGGTACATGGTGTAGATTCTAAGGGTAATGACATTGGTAAGTATTCTGTAGAAGTTTCTCTTGATTAATGAGGTAACTATGAACTTATATGAGTTTGACGATCCAATTCTTAAAGAAAGAAACGGAAGAAAACCAATATATGTAAACAAACATCTTGCTAGAAAGTTTAAGGATTTTTGTAAAAGTGAGCAGAAAGAACCACATAAAGTGGCTGAGTATCTAATATCTTTAGGTATGAACTCTGTTGAGCATTACGAAGATCCTATGGTGTCTGTTGACATTGAAGCTCTTTAAATAGATCTTCTACATTTTTTAGCGAGTCAATCGCTTGGATATCTTTGTCTCTAACAGATATTTGTTTGCTCCCATCTGGAAAGAAAAACATTACCTTCTGACAGTTTAATGCAACCAAGGCATATACATCTATATCACCTTTATTATAAAACCTATTCCTAGAATGAGATCCGCACCTAAGATCAAACCTCCAACTCTTTCTAGCTTTCTCTATTTGCTTTTGTGTTTTGACCTGGCACTTGTAAAGAGTCTGGCCAACCTCAAAGATGATGTCGGCTTTAGAACCATGTGGCATAACAGTAACAGTATCAGAAAGGGTAGAAAGCACCGAGGCTACTAAATATTCTCCAGATCGGCCAACTCTTTCTGTTTGGCGCGCCATGCGGTTATTGGGTTTGTCCCAGCTCCTTCATTTGTTCTTGCATTTGCTTGTCTAAAATTTCTGGATTTTTAATCACGGTCATTTCTCTGGCTGTTTTTTGATCATCTGAAAGAATTTTTTTTATTTCTTCAATTTTAAACATTGGTGGAAAATTATCATAGCCAGGACTTTCAATAAAATCTTTAATTATATTTTTGGTATTTAAAGATAGCATTTCTTTTAACAAGCCTTCGTATTGTTTTGAATCTATATCAATTCCACCTATTTGTCTTTTAGGTTTTACAGGTATTATTTTTAATTTTGACAACTCTTCAAAAACAACATCATTTTTAATTGTAGATTTTGCAACTGGGGAAAAAGTTTCCCCTATCCCGCCCATCCATTTAGGAGCTGCTCCTTTTGTAAAGGTTCTTACTTCTCCAAACACATTTCTTTTTGCTGGCAATTCTGTAGATAGTCCTGGTATTCTATTAAGATATTGATCTGTTAAGTTTTGCGCATCTCTCATAATAGGATCTTCAGCTTTTCTTACATAATAAGATGCGGTTGGAACAAAGCTTCCCATAAACCTTTGTATAGATCGCTCTCCATATCTGTCTGGATTAAACATAACATTAATAAAATCACTTACGCCAGTCAAAAATGTTTTGTTAGTAATGTTTTCTGTGAATGATGCTCCCAGCATTGCAGCTAACTTGCCAAGCTCTGGGCTATTCTCTTCAGTAAAAGATTTGTTGGCGTATTTATAAATATCAGCCCAGTCAGCTGCTAGTCCAAATAATATACCCACAGGCTCAAACCTATTGTAAGCATAATATGTATCTCCTACTCTAATTGAATAGGGTTGCCATCCTGTCTCTCTTAAAACATTGTTTTCCCTATAATCTGCTGGGCCTCTTCCTGTTATAAGGCCATCATTTGCTAACATAGAAACACTAGCCATTGCGGTCGATCCAAGAGCAACTCTTGCTCTAGCCAAGTCAGCTTCAGCTCCGCCTTTTTTTATAGCATCTTTATAAGACTTAGCAAAAATTCCAAAAGGAGTCCTTTCTCCAGCATATTTAACTATGTTGACTGGAGTCCTAACGAAAGGAGCTATATATCTTGTCCATGGATGATTATTAATAATCCCTTGCACTTTTTGTCCAGTTGATCCGAGTGGGTTTGTAAATGTTTGATACCTTGCTGTTTCTTGTGCTTTAAGTTGTATGTCTGGAAAGTTTTTAGCTGGATCATCCATAATCTCGTAAGCTCTTTTAATTCCTTTTCCCTCAGCCTTTGATTTTCTAATTGCCTGTCCCCAAAGCTCTTGTCTATATCCAACCGATTTAAATAGTTGGTCTTCAGCAGTTAGGAATCTTCCAGGTAGTCTAATTGTGTCTCCAATCAAATCAAATCCAAATAATTTTATAGGTGTTTGTATAGAGTTTTGTCTTTGTAGTTCTAATTTTGTTAATGGATCGTCTACTGATTTTGGATCAATTAAGGCATCTTTAAATGCTCTTATACCATCAAGAAATCCATACATACTTCCGTATATTCTTCCGCCAGTTTCGGTAAATGAAACTTTATCTGATCCTTTTCTACCAGCACCAATTAAAGAGGCTACTGCATATTCTGGCATACGGGTTGCTGCAACAATACCATTGGAAACTACGTTTACAATATGAGTTGATGGGGATGATAAAAGCGCATTGATCCAAGCCTCTTGTAATTTGTCTTTAAACTTTGGCTTAAGTGCATTTTTGCTAAATTTTGCAATTTGTTCAGGAGTGTCAAGGTTGCTAATTAATACAGCCATTTCCTCTATGGTATCTTTGCCTTTTGCTTGCACATATTCACCAATAGCTTTTGCTTGTATAGCTTCCTCGGATCTAGCTGTTTCCCTAAACTGCCTCAATGCTCTTCCAGCCTCTGCTGTTATACCTGCTAATTGCTCTTGTATAGCAACATGTTTGGTGAGAGCTTTCTCAAAATTATAAAAATCATTAGGGCTTGCATCTGTACCTTGCGCTTTTTTTGCAAGCTTAACAAGATCGGTTGCAGATTCTTGGTTTAAAATACGAGCAGCATAAGCGGTTTCTGCATTAAATGCGGAGCCTTTTTTTCTACTTATTAATTGATCTTCAGTCAAACCAGTCTCTTCTGCTAAAGCTCGCAACTCTGCTCCGTCTGATCCAAACTTAACAACTCCCCTTCTTGCTTCCATAAAGGCATCTTCATTTTCTGCAATAGCATCTATAGCGTTTTTTACCTCATCTGGCGAATCAATTTTGTTTAAATTAATATTGCCAGCAAAATCTGGTGGAGTTTCATTTACTTTATTAATAAAATTAGAAGGCATCCTTGGTTCTAATCTTGATATGTCCTGTTCGTATAATTCTACAGGAGGAGATTCAATCGTTGTTTTAAAACTAGGAGGCACTGGAACTTGAAGCACGTCTTCAAACTCAGATATAGCCTCTATGATTTCTCCAACCTCTTCATTTGTTTTTCCTTTTAAGGAGTTTGGATCTATGTCCGCTCTTTCTAAGGCGCTTGTATATGATTCATATTGATTTAACTTTTCTAAGTATTCGTCATTTTTTGCAGCATATTCTGGTAGAGGTGGATTTTTTTCTAATATTTCTAAAGCGTCCGCTTGTCCAAAATCATTAACACCCCCTTGATCTATAGATCCTCTTTTGCCAACAAGAGGTGCCATTTGCAGTTCATTTAATTTTTCTGTGAAAATTTCAAGAGCATCTGATCTAACTTTAACTTCTCCAGTAGCAGAAACACTTTCTGGAGCTTTCTTTGTTTTGTAATAACTTGATAATTTTTTGGGACTAGTTCCCATAGCTCTTGCTATCTCTTCTATTTGCGGATCGTTTCTAGGTATAGATCCCTGCAATAAAGAACTTACTTTTTTTATACCTTTTGGTTGTTTGGGCTTTACCAATACTTCTGGCATTTTATTTGCGCGTGGTCTTTTTTTAGGCGCTTCTATTTTTGGTTCAACAATTGGAGGCTCAACCACAGCTCCTGGTCGCGGGCCTATGAATGGATCTGGTTTAGGGCCTACAAACGGCTGTTCTGCTTTTGCCCTACTAGGTATTTTAATCTTAGATACCTGCCTTAATAAATAATCAAAAGGCACTCCTATTGCAGCTCCTTCTACAGCCATTTTAAATCTAGCGATTGCTTCATTGTCTTCTGGATCTGCTTGTAGAAATTCAGTTACAGGATTTTCTAAAGCTGGGTATTGTTGAATTAAATTAGATACTCTTTGTTCATAAGGGCTAAAAGCAAATTGCTCTGCTACGCCTCCAATACCAGCACCTTTTGCTATTTTTTGACCTGTAGTTAAATCAGTAAAAGGGCCAGCTCGTTTCGATATGCCGATAAAAGGTATTGAATATGCAGTAAGATCTCTGACCACACTGCCAAGTGGATATGTAGGTTCAGGAACTGTAGAAACGCTTTTTATTGCTTGCTCCAACACGCTTGGATCTGTGGCTATCTCTTCTAATGTCTTACCTTCTCTTATACCTTTAGCAACATTTAATGGGCCGAACCTATCTTTTGGTAAAAGCAATTCAGCAGTTGCCACACCTACATCCCTTGCAGCTCCACCAAGAGTTCTATATAAATTTTGACCAAAGCCAACCTTTTCTTGTTTGGGTTTTGCAAATGGATCTTTAGGTTTTGCAAATGGATCCCTTTTTTTGAATGGATCTGTAGACATTATTGATTCTTATAATATATCGTTTCGTCGCCCTCTACTTTAAATGCGTCTCCATCTTTTAAATCTTTATATTTTGGATCTTGACCATCTTTTACTGATACAGGAGTTTGACCATCTTTTACTGATACAGGAGTTTGACCATCTTTTACTGATACAGGAGTTTGCGTGTACCTTTTCAAACTTTCTCTTCGCAATATATCCAATGGATCGGTTCTTTCAATGATATCCAGGGTTTTTTGTTCCGAGTCTGATAATTTGTAATTTGGATCTTTTTGTATTTTAGTTAATATATCTACAACAAAATCGCTTTTAGTAACCTTTGGAGGTTTATCTTCACTCAATCCAGCAAAAGATCCAATTAGTTCCTTTGGATTATTTTGCGCCTCATTGATTGCTTCTTGGTCATAAGCAGATATGGATCTTATTGCCTTGCCAGTTTCTCTGTCATATACAGTATATCTTTGTGTCCCTTTCTTTTCTTGAGTTGGATAAAGCTTTGACTTTATGTATGATTCTGGTAATCCCATTTTTTGCATATTATATATTGCTCTTTGCTCTGGAGTCATAGAGGCTAACATTCTTTGGGTTTGTGCTTCTTGCTCAGCCTGTTGCTCTTGCGCTTGCCTCGCTTGCTGTCTTTGTAAAGCTAATCCAGATGCATCTTTACCTGCGAAAGCTTGTCCAACTCTCATTAATGTTTCAGATATACCAGCGCCTCTAGCCCTTCTTCTTTCTGCTTCGTATTGATCTATTTGCTGTTGAGTCATTCCAGACAATTGCTCTTGCGGTAATACATCAAAACCGCCACGCTCTGCCATTCTATTGCCGTATCTAGTAAACCTAGGAACTTCTGCGGTAGGTCTTTGAACTTGCACCTGTTGTAAACTTTCCAATAATTTTTCTTCTGGAGTTTTTTCCGCTTGTTCTATGAATGTGGGTAAATTTAATATAGCCATATAAAATTCCTAAAGTTGGCCAACACCAGATAAAAATTTACCTAGATCAGCTAAACTCATTTGCTGACTAGATTGTGTTCCTGTTCTTCCCATTAACTGTGGCATCATGCCTAAACCTTGGCCAAGTAATCCTAACTGATATGCTGGGTATTGTTGTTGTCTCATAAATTCGCTGAAGTCAAAGTCTCTGCCTTGTTGCTCTAATCCTCTGGCCAAACCACCGTAACCACCAAGTAATCCTAGCGCTTGCGTTTGTCCGCCTAGTAAGCCACTTAATAAACCAGCTTGTTGTTGTCTACCTCTAAGTTCTAATTCTGGTGCAAGCATAGCCATCTGTTGTTGTCTTGCTATGTCAGACTCAGCAGCTCTTTGTGCTTGCTCAAATCCTGACTGTCGTAAACCTGCAACTGTTCTAGCCTCTTGTTCTTGTAAAGGTCTTAATGCTTCTTGCTCGTATATAGTTCCCCTTGAACCACCAAAAGCACCAGATCGCATTGCTACATCTTGCGCTTGCTGTTGTTGTAAATCTCTACGTCTAGCAAAGTCTTGCTCAGTTAGATCTATAACCTGTTGTTGGTATGGTGATTGATATGCACCAATATCTACATCTAATAAAGATTGCACGTCACCCATCTGTGGCGCTTGCTGACCAGCTAATTGTTGTAACTGTCCAGTAGGATCAAATCCACCAAATGCACTACCAAACAAACCTTGTATGCCTGCTCCCATTTGCATCTCTTCTGGAGATAACCCAGCAAACCTATCTCCAGTATAACCCTGGAATGGCATGTCGGCTGCTTCTTTTGCTTGTTGATAATAGTCTTTAAATAAGTCCATCTGCCAATCTGGCAAAGTAGCTTGTTCCTGTGTTCTGCTTTTTCCTTTACTCATAAATCTTTTCTAATTAAATGTTCTGTTACAAATCCAAGATGTTTAAGCTTTCTTGTCCATCCTTTTCTGCCACCACCGTAAAGCCTTTTGACTCCACATTTCTTTGCATACTCTTCTATGTGTGGCAACATCGCCTCTAACTCTTTATAGTCACCACCACAAAAAAGTAAATTCATTGCGGTGTGCTGTGGAAATACTACAAACTCTGTTACAAATGCTGCGTTATTGCTAGCCCAAAGTAAGAATATTCCTTCTCTTATTTTATCTTCTATGTCATCAATTGTATAGGCATCTTGATGTTTAACCGCTTTTGCTATAAGAGGTTTGGTTCTTATCCATTCCTCTTGCCAGCTTTCTTTAATCGCCTTTTGCATACTCTACTAGGCTTGCAATCACGTTAATGTTTGCATGGCTTACTTGTATTTTTAAAACCTGTCCAGCTGTTAGGACTAAATCATTTTCTAATAACTCGTCTGTTTGATGCGCAGTTATGTTGTGTTGCTTAAAAATATAAAAGTTAGATGCACCAGTAGTTATTGATATATCTATGTTTGTTTGTTGGTTGCCGTGGTCACATACCAAAATAGACTCTACAATCGCAAAGTCAAAATCTGTACCAGTCGGTGCTGTGTATATTGTTTCTAATGATGTTGTCCCAGATACTGTTAATTTAGCATTAGTAACTCTTTGTATATATTGAGCCTTACTCTCTGGTGATATCATCTTCTACCTCTTGGTTTGCCGTCTACTCTTATAACTCCAACTTGGAAGTCTTCTGTTAAAGATCCTGTTATTTTCATTTGTACTTGTCTTGCGCTAAACCTTGCATCAGTATATCCATCTGTTTGGAAGGTAAAGTTACCAAAATCTGTTTGAGATCCTAAAGGTGTAAAACCACCAGTAAATCCTATAGTTATACCTGGCAAGTTTACAGATTCTTCGTCTGGGATAATTTGATTTACTTGTATAACTCTATCACCGTTACCTAGCTCTATAGGTGCGCTAGTACAAAATGGTACTTGAGTTCCTATACCTGGTGAGTCAAATAACGGTCTTTTATCATGCTCATATACATTACCATTTGAGTCACATGCTATTGGATTAGCAAACACTCCTTGGTCAATCCAACATGTTCTATTCATAGATCCTATAGACCATACGTTATCTAGGTAGTTCCAGATAACATATTTGTTTGGTGTTGGTTGGTAATCATCTCCAACTGGGAAAAACCACCATATCTCATTAAAGTCTACGTTGTGTGTACCAAAAGTATTTTCTTGCGTACCAGATTGTATGTTGTCAAAAATGAAATCATGCACATTTGATTTTAACTCTTTTACAGTACCAGAGTATGTAAAAAATGAGTTCTCGCCAATCCATGATATAAAGTCACCAGAAGCAACTATGCCTCTAGGACAGATAGCTTTGCAATTAACACCAGCGTCTTGTATTCCATATACAAACGGAGATCCAGCATAATACATTTTATTTATACCAATATCGGTAAATATAATAACGCTGTTCTGCCACTTAACTGCATACAAGGCTCTACCGCCTGTTGGTATTTGCAAATCACCTGCTGTATTTCTTGCCGTTGCAGTCCAATTAGTATTGTCTTCTCTATCACTCCAAGATATTTTTCTAGGATCGCTATATGAACCAATAGCCACTAAGTGCCTTTCATTGGTTACTATAATAGCCTGGCATCCTATTGGTGAATTTGTTATTTGTGTAGCTATAGTGTCTGGAGATCCTGAACCTGCATCTGGTCGCCACTGATATATTTTACCGTCACTAGAACAGCAAAATACTAAATGCTCTCCCCAGTTATCAAATGAGAAATGATCTGTTTTTAATGCAAGTGTTGATGATGATCTGGCAACCCCATAGTTCTCTTCGTCATAATCGTATGTACCATAGCCATTTGAAGTATTGACAGAATCGCCAACAAATCCTGATGGTGTAATATCTATCCAAGCATCTTCATAAAATACATATACCTTTGTTCTTGTACCAACAACCAAAACTTTTTCTCCGTCATTGGTTCTATAAGAATACATAGCTATTGGTGTGCCTGCTAGGGTAGTGTTTTCAAAGTTTGTCCAACCGCCTATTGGTTTTAAATAACCGTTTTCAAAACGTACTAAATCACCATCTACCCAACGTCCTTTGTTAGCGTAGTCAGTACCGTTTTTTACTATTCCTGCTGGTGGGGTGATTGGGTATAGGGCCATTGTCAGCTCCTATACTGTACGTTTCCACATATAAGCAACTATGTATGGTTGTAAGTTGTTATGCGCGCTTCCGCCACCTGTGGCTTGTGTTGATTGCGTTGATGTTGGCGCACCACCAGCAACTTCAATCGCTCCAGATCCACCTGGGTTGTCACTAGTATCTAGCGCATGGGTGTGTGATGGAATTTCACTAGTTGTTAATGTGTGTGTTTTTGCACCGCCAGTCTCTCCTACTGTGTCAAAGTCTGTATCAGTAGAATCTAAACCAACTACAACTTTACCAGCTCCAAAAGCTACCCATGTACCAAAACCAAGTAATGTTGCTGGATTGGTGTTTACACTTGCATTGATATAGATAGATCCAACTGGATATACTTTTTCTAGTACGTTAGTACCATTGATTTGTAGTTCGCCACCAGTAGTATTTACATTACCACTAGCTGTTACAGTTGTTGCTGTTAGTGTAGTTGCTGCAACTGTTGATGCTGTGGTAGCACCAATAGCAGTAGCGTCAATAGCACCGCCATTAATATCTACTGTAGTTAATGTGGATGTTCCACTTATTGTTGCGCTGTTTAGTGTGGCTAAACCAGTTGTTGATAAAGTAGTAAATGCACCAGTTGATGCAGAATTAGCTCCTATTGGAGATCCATCTATTGCACCGCCATTTACATCAATAGTTGTAAAAGATGCTGTGCCAGTAGAGGTTAATGTTCCCGCTACTGTTAATGTTTTACCAGTGCCAACATTTAAACCAACACTAGTACCTGCGCCATTGGCAGAAAAAATCCCGTCAATAATATCTAAATCATTGTTTAGTCTGCCACCCCATTCATTAGTAGCGCCTCCTACTTGTGGTTTTCTGAGGTTTAAATTGGTGGTGTAGGTATCTGCCATAATGTTTACTTCTTAAATTTGGATATTATTGTATCTATCCATTCTGGTTTCTTTTTATTTATTATAAAGTATATTATCCCAATTATGATAACAACTTGAAAAAGTGTCTCCATTTACTCGCCTATAGTTTTTGTTTCAGTCGTAGGTGTTATCTCTTCTGTTATCTTAGCATCTAAAGCAGATTTTAAGTTTGCTACTTCCTCTTCACCCATATTACCCTCTACCCAACCAGTAACTATTGTATTAGTTAAGTCTTCAAAAGGTAAAAAGTCTGTACCGACATCTTCTAATGATAATGATTGAGTGCCATAAACACTAGCTGTGTATGGTACTTCTTGACCATCTACTTCGTGTGTTTCACTACTTGTTGCGTTAAGTCTCCAGTGGACGTTGTAAACTGTGTCTGTGTGATCCTCGTATTCTGGGTACACGTCTACTGTTTTACAGTCCCATTCGTATGTATTTGCCATCTTGTTCTCCTATAAAGTTGTTATTATGAAAGCTAGGAGTTCATTATACCTTACTCCGAGCCTAGTTTGCTCTACTCCGTCATCATCTTCCCAAGTGCTAGATATAAACATACCATAATCACCTGCATCAAGGCCTTCTGCTGTAAATGCATCTTGTAAGTCTTGGGCTATGACTCCAAAATGATATCTAGCTGTTTCATCAGAATCAGGATTATCATCTTTTTCTGCTACTGAATCTTGCCATCTAAATCTTCTTATTAAACCTTTACACGCTGTAGCAACTCTTTGCTCTGCATCTGTTAAGGCTTGTATGTCTTGCTTTTCGTTTCTATCTGAAGTTTGTATAGTTCCGTTGGTTGCATACACATCATCAAATCTTACTGATGAGCTTCCAAGATCAATAGCATTATCACTGTCTGCACCATTTTCATTACAAGGTAAAACAGCTTTATAAGTAATGTAGGATTCAAATTTAAGACCAGTTCCAAAAGTTGATATAAAGAAATTAGACTCTGTTTGATCTAAGTGACCAATTTGCCCTATATTAGTTCCTATGTTACTTAGGAATTGTAAATAACGACCTTCGTTAGTAGTGTGTTTATTTTTAATAGTCGCTATAGCATCTGTTGCACTGCTTTTACTACCTTCTATTTGTGCTTTGGAATCTGTTGTAAATAAACCTTCTGAGGTAAATGTTCCTTCTACTGTAGCGTTTGATGTGGATAGGAATGTAGCCATTTCAACATTGCCACTAATTTCAGCATTTCCTACAACGTGTAGTTTTTCGCTTGGAGAACTTGTGCCTATTCCAACACGTCCTGATGAGTCTATTCTCATACGTTCTGAGCCACCTACATGGAAATAAAAGGGATTACCAGTATTATTATTTTTAATACCGTAGTATCCATACGATGTGCTATTAGTTGCATTGTAAGATGCTGTTATTTGATAGTCTTGTGCAGATAATATTGTTAAGGGTTCGGTAGGCGAATTTGTACCAATTCCAACCTTGCCATCAACCGTAACATTTGCAACGTTACTTCCACCGCCGCTAGTAAGAGTAGAAAATCTAAAGAAACTATTTACAGTTCCACTACCAGGTGCTGTTTTAGGTTTGAATACAAATTCAGGAGTACCACTATTATATCCATTATATGTCATTGCAACTTGGTCATAAGCTGAAGAGTCTCCAGCATTAGATAAAACAATTCCAGTGCTACCTCCAGCTACTTCTAACTTACCATCTGGCGAAGCTGTACCAATTCCAACATTTTGTGAGCCATTAATTCGCAAAACCTCAGACTCACTACCACCACCTGAAGGTGCTACATTAAAAGCTAATCCATTATTAAACCCTTTTATTGAACCGCCTGAGTTGGTTATATTATCGCCTGTTATTCGTATCTTCCCATCACCGCTAGTTGCATGAACATGTAGCTGTTCACTTGGCGAACTTGTGCCGATTCCAACTTTGCCTGAAGAACTTAAAAACATGGTGTTATTAGAACCACCAGTTTGGAACTGTAATTGACCTGCTGCGTTTGATGCCTTTATATAACTTGTAGTAGCACGAGTAAAATCCATTACTGCACCTTGAGAGTCTACCGACCAGTTGCCTAGCGTTCCTGTAACTTTTAGCTGTCCCTGATAAACATCTAATTTAGCTGAAGGACTAGTCGTTCCAATTCCAACTGAGCCAGTAAAGTTTGCAGTACCGCCCGAGGTTATACTAAATACTTTTGATCCTAAATTACTGGTGCTTGTTGTGCTAGTCCAAAATTGGAAAGCATCTGTTGTTGATACAGTTTCACCTGAACCAAACTTAATGGTTTCGTCTGCTCTGGACATCATTAAGAGTCCATCAAAAATATCAGTACCTAGATAGTGATAGCCAGAACCATCAACATTCCATTTAAAAGCACCACCAGTTGATTGTATGTTTCCAGATGATGTTACGCTAACAACATTGTCTACTGCCCTTGCGCTAGATATAACGGTATTTGTACCAACTTTAAAGTCACCGCCATCTGTAGTTATATTACCCTGAACGGTTATAGCACCGCCAAATGTAGATGTGCCAGTACCAGTTATGTTAATCGCACCAACATTAGCTGTTCCTGAAAGGTAGAGGTCTTTGAATCTACCACTTGAATAACCTAAATCTATAGCTGCATCTCTATTAGCACCAGTAGTTGTTGCAGGTGCGATAATATTGCTTACAAATCTTAAACCTGAATCATTCCCATAAGGCGAACTTATATACAATGCACCACTATTAGTGCCAATACTTCCAACTGCTGAGCCATCTTTTCTTAAAGAAAGTATATCGCCATCACTTGATGCCCTGTTAAGTGCTAAAGCTGTGCCACCACTTCTTGATATGTGTGACATTTCACCAGTTCTTATAGCTGTACCATTACCAGTTCCAAAAGCAGGAGTTGAGCTAGTAGTCCCCACCAAAAAATTGCCCGAGGAATCAAATCTTCCATACTCTGTTGTTCCTGCATTGTTCTTAAACGTAGTATCACCACGTAAACCGCCTGAAAGGTAGAGGTCTTTGAAGCGTCTTGCACCAGAGCCTAAATTAAACAAAGCATCGCTGTGTGAATTAAAAGGCCTAAAGGCTTCTGCTCCACTTGCGTTTTGCATAGCAAGTCTAGTGGTTGTTCCGCTACTGTCTGAACCTTCAAGTATTAACGAACTTCCGTTTAGTTGTGATTCAATAACTAAATAACTACCTGAATCAACACCAATACTTCCAACTTTTGTAGTTGATTTTTTAAATATTATTAAATCACCATCTGAAGCAGATCTTTCAATAACTGCACCTGCATAGCCTGCTGAAGCATCTGTAACTGCATATATACCATTACCATTTGTCCCGCCATCTACAGTTATTTTTCCTGAATTTGATACAGATGTAGTACCCACCAACAGATTGCCTGATGAGTCTATTCTCATGCGTTCTAAATCTGAACCGCCTGTGGTATCTGTATGGAATTTTAAATAACCACCACCGCCACCTTGATAACCACCTACTATTCTTGCCCTTGTACTATCAGCAACAAATTCTATTTCACCTGTGTTATTAGAGCCACCTCCTCCAGTTTTAAGATGTCCTGAAAGGTAGAGGTCTTTGAATCTTCCACTACTCCAACCTAAATCAACACCTGCATCCTCAGTTGCACCAGTATTATTAGTACCTGCTATATAGCCAATACCAAACCTTAAACCTTTATGACCCGATGCGGTTGAATATATATTTAAATCACCGCTAGTAGTACCAATACTTCCAACTTGAGTTCCATCTTTATAAAATCTTTGTAACTCACCATCTGTTGATAATCTGTTTAAAGTAATTATAGGATTAGCACTTCTTGTTGCAACAATAGCACCATCATAAGCTAACTGTGTACCTGCAACTGTAAAACTTGTGCTTGTCTTACCCACCAACAAGTTGCCCGAGGCATCCAGTCTGATGCGTTCTGAAGTATCAGTAGTAAACCTCATTGAGTTATCAGAGTGGTCATATCTAACTTTACCAACATCTCCATCATTAACATCACCAAAACTTATCTGCGAAAAATGAGATGCAGATGCTTCAATCTGTAAAACTGCATTTCCTGTAGAATCCGAAATGTGTAATTCATCATCAGGACTAGCAGTACCAATTCCAACATTGCCTGATGTGTCTATAGATATACCACCAGTTCCATCGTTAGTTAAAGTTCCTGAAAGGTAGAGGTCTTTCCACCTTATATTTGAACGTCCTAAATTAGCAGCATTATCAACTCCTGAACCCGTTGTATTTACTGGTAATAATTCACCACTACCTGCATCATCAACTCTTATTCCAAAGTTTGAACCATTAGATAAATAAGGCACACTAAATGCAGTACCAATACTTCCAACTTGTGTTCCTGCACTTCTAAATCTAACAAGTTCTCCATCTTGCACTCTGTTAATATCTAATACATGACCACCATTTCTTGAAAATTGTGCAGCAGCATTTGCTGATAAAACAACACCTGTGGTATTTGCACCTGCAATAGAAGCCGATGTAGTACCCACCAACAAGTTGCCTGATAAGTCTAGTCTCATTTTTTCAGATGAGCTTGGGCCTGCAACAAAAACAAGAGCTGCATCTGTAGCTACTCCAATAGCTCCTTTTTGAACTCCATCTAAAGAAAACTCTATAATATTTCCTGCAGTTCCAATATTGTTTAGATGTAGTAATCCCTGCGTAGAAGTAGTACAGGTACGTTTAACCCGTATATCATCTCCCGAAAGCTGTACCCCATTACCTGATGTATCGCCTATATTAATTTGTGAGGTTTGGTTTGTTCTTAATTCCTCTAAACTAGCATCCCAAAATAAACCTTTAGTTGTACCTGTATCGTCGTAGAAGGAGATGTCTCCGTTGGATGCTATGGCTAAACGATTTGCTGAATTGGTAGTATCTCTAATTTGAAAAACGTCTGATTCACTATTATCTATTTTTAAAACATATTGCTGTTCGTTTGTTTGTAACTTTATAAAAGGGTCACCAGTGCCGTTAAATATAGTAAGGTCACCATTAAGTTGGGTATTACCATCAACAGTCAAACCATCCATTGTGGCTGTACCTGTTACATTTATGCCTGAACTATCAATCTCCATGACAGTTGTGCCACCACTACTACTAGTATTGTCTCTATCGTAACCAAAGACAATTTTTTCACTTGCACTTGTGTTATCGCTATCAAAATTTATAAACAGAGAAGCAGGTGCGTTTATTACGCCATTATGAGTTCCATTATCATCTAAAAATATTTTTCCATTTTTAGATTGCAGTATGTCTGCACTTGCTGTTCCTGTTACGTCAATGCCCGAATCATCAATAACCATACGAGTAGTAGTACCTTGCTTAAAGGTATGGTCTCTAGTAGTTGCTGTAGTTGTGTACGTTAAATGACTACTATTAGCTGATATTGATGCAAGTGTGTTTGTATCGCTATCTTCTAACGTAATCTTTGGAATGTTATCTGTGATTTTAAAATCACCAGTCAAATTTGTATTACCATCAACAGTCAAACCATCCATTGTGGCTGTACCTGTTACATTTATCCCTGTTGTTGTCGTTTGGAATTTATTAGCATTATCGTAATACAAGTTTACTGCACCATTGCCAGTAGCCAATATCATATTTTCATCTGCTGGTGATTTTAATAGTATTTGTCCACCACCTTTTAATATTAAATTACCTGTTCCTACATCAGATATATAACTATGACTACCATCATGGAAAATCTGTAAATCATTAGAAGCACCAAAAGTAGCTTTTACATTGTCATCAAATCTTATATTTTTTAATGCTCTTGAATAGCCCAAGCTCCCATCAAGCATAAAGTATGTAGTAGTACCGCCTGAACCATCATCGGACTTAAATAAAATATCAGAATCATCTGCAAAATTATTTATTTCTAAGTTACCTGTTGTATTTTGAATTACTGATTTAGTTCCATTATGAAGTAACTGTAAATCATTACCTGCACCAAACCGAGCTTTTATATTGTCTGCAAAGTTAAGATTGTGTGAAAAGTTGAAGCTATCGTTGGTTGTATTCCAAGTTAAGGTTGCATCATTACCTGCACTTACAGCATCTTGAATGGTAATACCTGCACCATTGGCTGAAGCAGACGAATCACCTGTTGAATAGTTAAGGGTAATGTTTTTGTCTTTAACATTTAGATCATCTGTGTTTACAGTTGTGGTTGTACCTTGAACTGTTAAATCCCCAGTAACAACCAGGTTGGCCATTTGTGAATTACCAGTAGAGGTAATTGCACCAGAGCTTATAGTGCCTAAATTAACATCATCACTATTTTCTATTTTTGTGCCTAGTTGTGTTTGTATGCTACCTGTTACACCATCTACATAATTTAATTCAGTAGCAGTTGCGGTAATTGCTGTACCGCCTATAGAAAATGTACCAGTAACATTTAGCGTTCCACCAACTGCTAAAGTTTTTCCTGATCCAACATTAAGGCCAATGCTACTACCAGTACCATCTGATTTAAAAATAGCATCAAGAGAGTCTAAGTCAGCGTTAAGCGAAATACCCCAGGTATCTTCTGCTGCACCTGGTTCTGGTTTTGTTAAGTTTAGATTGGTTGTATATGTATCTGCCATTTAAGCTGCCTCTTGTTTGTCAAGTGTTTCCCAGTTCGTAGATGGATTGGTTGCGTCTGTCCAAGTATTGCTAGGAGCTGTATTTTCTGTCCATGTTGCTGATGATACAACTATCTCTTGCCAATTCTCACTACCAACAACTTGGTCTGTCCAGTTTTCGCCTGGAACTATTATGTCTTCCCATTTTAAACCACCGACTGCATTAAAGCCACTTGTTTGGTTGATGGTGGCTTCCATCTTCTTAAATACTTCAGACTGTGCAGATACGTTAGATACTGCTGCGATAGTAACTTTACCTAGGTCTGTGTCTTTTGCTATCGCTATAACATTAGATGTTGCAGCTATAGTTGCACTTCCTTGATCTATTTGTGTTCCAAGAGCATCAAAGTCTGATACAGCTTGGATGGTTGCTTGTAATTGTTCAGCGTCTTTACCAATAGCTGTAACATTTGATATTGCTGATATGGTTGCAATAGCGCCAAGTTTTCTACTACCAATACTTGTAAAGTTAGTAACTGATTGTATGGTTGCAGTTGCTATCTCTGTGTCAGCACCAACAGCTAAGAAGTTTGTGGTTGCCTGTATGGTTGCAGACTGTTGGAATAGTATTCTACCAAATCCTGTTAAGTTAGAATTTGCTTGTATGGTTGCTACACCTGATACAGTATTTCTAGCGGTTGCGCTAGATGTTGCGGATATGGTTGCTTCAGCTTGAAAAGCTAAGTCGTTATATTTTGACCTTGAATAATAGCCTTTGTTATAGCCTATGCTGGCCATGGCTTTAAGCTAATGTTACGTCTAAATCACCAGCGTTAAATCTAAATACATCTCCTGTGCTTACAGTCTTGGAAGCGTCTAGGTTAGCGTATGCTAATAAGTTTCCAGATGATGATGCGTCTAAAATACCAACTGCTACGATAGTTCCTAAGTTTGCAGTTGCAGTAGGATACTCAATCGCTGATGGGTTGGTTGCGGTAGTTGGATTAGTACCAGATACATTGAATGTACTTGATCGTCTTACATAGCCTCCACCTGTTGCTTCAGTTCCACCGCCTGTATCAGTTGGTGCTACTGTGTATAAAGCAACATATAATGTTGTTGGTGCTGTGTAAGCATTGCCACCGAAGACATGTTCTAAAACTTTGTCTTCTAAATAATCACTAAATCCAGCCATTCTATTCTCCTAATTATTTTTAAAAATGTAAGTATTTCTGCCAGTTTTTCCGTAAGTTTTTCTTCTTTGCATTAAAGATCCTTTACCAAACTCTGCTTTCTCTTGTTCCATTCTAATCTCTTCTATTGCCTTTTCAAACTGTGATGTGAATAAAGCAACCCTATCATCTTCCATAAGGAATATAGATGCGTGCTTTAAAGCACCATATAGGTATGCGTCTGGATAAGATGTAGAAATAAAATTCGTTGTATTCGTATCACTTAGCGCATCTATAGAGCCATAGTATGTTAATTGTAAAGTATAACTTGAATCTGGAGTAGGTGCTAATTCAATTGTATTATCTACTAGTGCAAAGTAAACAGGTTGTCCTGTGGCATTGCCTTTACTTTTTCTATACACATCCATTGATTCTATAGACTGTTGAAACAATGGACTAAAGTCGTTGCTGTCTATTTGTACATTAATCGCTTCCAACCAATCAGTTGGCAATGATAAATACTGGCCATCTGCTGTTGCAGTAGCTCTTTTTACCATGTCTTTATTTCTTAATCTTCTATTAAACTCTGCTTCCGTGGCATCAATAAAAAAATCTAACTGGCTAGTCAGATCAGATCTATTTAAAAAGTTTGCAATATTAGTCTTTAGTTCGTCGTATGTCATACTTTACCTTTCCATGTTCTAAATGGTTTGTTGTCTGAATGGTTTAACCAGTCTTTCCACTTTGCAGAATCTTGCGCCCATCCTTCTCTTACAGCTCTTTGATATACAATCATTGGAACTTCTGCTATATGCCTAAGATCTTTGCCTGGAGCTTGTTCAGACAATTGTTTTACATATTCCAAAGTAGGATTAACATCCTGTTTAGTATGGTATATAAACTTATTATCTTCTGTTGCAAATACAGATTTAAAGTTTCTTTTATGATCTATTACTGTGGTTTTTGCCATGCTTAATTTTAGCACAAAAAAAAGGGAAGCCGAAGCCTCCCTTAAAGTTATTGACTAACTCTACTAAGTAGTTAAGTCAGCAACGATGCCGTGTGCAGCTTCGTTACCTACTTCCAATCCAAATTCTACTAAAAGCATTTTTGTGACTGCATCCCCTACTGTAGCGATATCAACTGTTTTAAAGTCTCTTAGGTAAGAAACTTTAGCATATTCTGGATCTACTAATAATAGTGATCTATCTCTACTGAAGTTAGATGGTACGATTTTTAGCTCGCCAAAGTCTGAAGCATAAATAGAAACAGAAGCCTCTACTGTGTTTGCATCAACAAATTGTCTAGCTTGAGATCTACCTGTGAAACCAGAAATAACTTGCTTGTTTACTGGACCACAAATCGCTAGTGAAGGCTCACCACCGTTTTGGAAGCAAGATTGTAAAACTGACTTTAATAAAGGTTCAGTTAAAGCTCTTCTGTTAGCAGTTGTTGCATCACCTGGAGCAACACCGTCACCACCACTTGTACCGCCAGTTCCTCTTGATACGTTAGAAGTCATCCAAGATTCAAAACCACCAGTTACCCTAGCTTGTGTATTACTACCAGTTGTTCTAGCACCTTTTTGACAAAGAGCTGTTTCCATATCTCTTTTCAAAGCTTTAGCCATAATAGCTAGTTGGTGTGCCATTTCTGATCTTTTACCAGCAGGATCACTTGATTCCTGAGAACCAGATACTGTTGCGTCTCTTTTTGAAATCATTGCAACATTGGTTTTTCTTACTGTTGCAGTAGAAGCAGATGTTCCATCTCCGTCTAATCTGAATCCTTCAATTTCACCAGATGCGTCTACTGTTGGTAGAGCTTCTGTTTGCCAATCAAAAACCACGTTTTTAATTGAGTTCTTTCCAATTGATGACATAAAAGGCGTTGCTGTTGGAGAAATGTTATAGATAACATTACTTAATTGTTCTCTATCAGCTGTCGCATCATATGTATCAAAGACATTATTTATTTGAGCCATGATATTTTCCTATATTTAAAATTTATATTAATTGTTCAAAAACTTTAGCTGCGTCTTGCACTTTGCCAGACTTAGCCAACCTTTGTTTTGCTCTCTTTACAGGTGCTACCGATTTTCTTTTATTAGCAGTACCAGGTCTTGCAACTCTAGCTGGTGCTTTTTGTGTTGGTTTTTTCTTGACAGTTTCAGCAATTTTATCACTTAACCATGCCTTTCTTAAACCAAGTAAAGCTCTCCAGTCATATACAGAGTTGATCTCTTCTTGGGTATATCCCAAGACTTCAGTTGCATAAGACGCAATCTCAGCTTTTTCTTTATTGGCAACCTCTTGGTTTTGCCATTCTGGAATAACCTCAAGTAGCTTTGTTTGTCCCTCTTCAACTTGTTGTTGAATAAGTTTTTGCTGTTCTACAAATGACTCTTGTTGGAGTCTTTGTTGTTCAGCTTGGACAGCATCTAGCTTTTGTTTTTGTTCATTCCAAACTTGCTGTTGTCTTACATAACCAACTGGATCATCTTCATATAATGCGTTCCAATCTGGCTCTTCGCCTAAAGCACTATTCAACTGTGCTTCCATTTTCGGTAATAACTGCGAATAGATCGCATCCCTTTGCTCTAACTCTGATTGTTTCTGCTCAATAGTTTTGCGCTGTTGAGAGAGTTCTTGAGTTTTACGCGTATAATCTTGCTGACGAGAATATCCGTTGACGAGTTCCTCTTGCGTGACTTCTACCTCTTGGCCATCTACCTTTACAGTAAATGTTTGAAGTTGCGGAGCTTCCTCTTCAACATCTGT
>JAAHTG010000195.1_pt1 | contig 23329 bp, 26 predicted proteins | sample 6116081 | NCBI WGS metagenome assembly JAAHTG01 (sample SAMN13939989, study PRJNA603662) | sponge metagenome | isolation source: marine sponge | host: Mycale hentscheli | place: New Zealand | collected 2005 | reverse complement strand
CAGTCAGTTCGAGGGCACGATCAAACACACTGTCATACAGGCGGTTGCCCTTACCCTCATCGTTCACATCCAGTTGCCGCACCAGTGTGGTGAGGTTATCGTGTAGCTTGTGCCAGATGTCATTCATGGCTGTTTGTATCGCGCCGATGTAGTGCGTCTCGTATTGTGTTTTGATCTGCTCCATAGCCTCGTTGTTAATGTCGATACGAAAGTCACCCGCTTCTGGCAGTGGCATGTAAGATATTCTGAAGGCGAACTTGGACTCCAGACTGTCACGCGTGGGGTATTCGTCACGGTTGAACATAGCACCCAGTTTGGCTTGCGCTTGCGTGATCTCCCACTCGTATTCTTGTAGGAACACGTCGACTAGGCGGTAAAACTCATTCTGTAAGTCAGTCATCACCTCGTTGTATCTGAAATACTGTTTGGTGGTGAGCAGTCGTGAGCCGTTGTCCGACCATGGCATTGTCATACTGTAGTGTATGTTGCGCACGTTGGCCGCGAACCTCTGCACCGCCCGTAATTCTTCGCAGTCACCCAATAGGTTCTTGGATACGCTGGCCACGCCTCGGGCAGCAGAGTTTATGTTGGTGATCTTCTCTGATGCCTTGACGTCTTTCTTACGTGCTGTCCATACGCTTGCGTTGTAGTCGACCACCATAGCCGCTGATGCGATGCTTGGTGTGTTGGTATTTAGGGGATTCCCTAAACCTTGAAATGTCAGTTGGTCAGTCATGTTAGTCTCCATTGGTTGTTTTGATAACGTAACACCACAGTATCACAAGTATCACGCTGTGTCAAGTAATGTGATCCTGTGGTGTATTGTGTTATATGGTGTTAGATAATGTATTTGTTGAGACCTTTGAGGTCATCCTTGTTTGTCACCAAGGTCTCACCCTGTTTGTGTGCGATAGGCGCTATGCACCAACTTGCACGTTGACTTGCCGCAACCAGATCGCCGCACGATAGGCACACGTTATACCCTAGCAATGCGCGCTTCATCGGGAACGTCTCGCCGCACTCGTAACATTCGGCATCGGGCAGATAAGATTCACAGGTCATAACACCACCTCATCGTGTCCGTGTTCGATTAGCAGGTTGTGTAGCAGGAAGGCTTCGTTGGCGTGCAGGATGGTGAGGTCATTCAGTCGACCCTCGTTCCGCTCCATCCACATCTCGGCGTCTATGGTGTTGCGTGCCTCATGTATGACTTTATCTGAGTATGTCCGCGTGGTGGCGTTCCATGCGAAGCCTTGGACTTTTACCGTTTTAGGGTATTCCCTAAACTCTGTTTGAGTAGTCATGTTAGTCTCCATTGGTTAGTTTGGTTGATCGTGATCAGCAGGAAATTTAACTTCCTACTCCTAACATAATACCACAAGTGTCGAGTTGTGTCAAGAAATGGTAAACGGTGGCGAAACGTGGTTTGTGCCTGTATGTTCCAACACGTGCGGCTGTAAGTCCTTGAAATTAAAGAAATGATCCAAAGTTCAAATGTTCCAATATTATACCTTCGAGATTTGGACGAGTGTTTTTAGGCAAGAGCTTACCCAGACAGAGGGCAATAATAGGTATATATATATATATTAAAACTTGGAACAACTGGAACAACCTGCAATATCAAGGACTTAACCCTGTTTTTGCCCCCTCTATCGTGGAACATACGGGAACATCAGTGACTTAGCAGGTATTCTTAATGTGGATTTTCCAAGGTCAAACTTGCAGGTTGTGTATCCTCATGCACAAACGTGCCCTAACCCGTTTGGAACGTGACACACTGTGTAGCTTCTTATCACTTGGCGCGTGGCGCTACGCTATCTAAGGAACTGGTATCGTATATTTAGGGAATCCCCTAAAACAAAAAAAGACCCGCCGAAGCGGGCCTAGTGAGGCAGTTTAAGGTATTGTGGTGCAATACAATGCCAGTTTACATCAGGGCGTTGTGTTTTGCAAGGGCTATGCGCATGGCGCTACGCTATCTAAGGAACTGGTATCTGACGCCCAGCCAAACACCGGACACAAAAAAAGGGCCAGACCCGAAGGCCTGACCCGATAGGTTTACTTGAGGTTAAACTTATTGCCCATTGCATTGAGCAGTGCAGTCATCTCGACCACATCGAATGGCATATCCTCATATTTCTGCACCTTGCCAAGATACGCTTGGAAGTCGGCGCTTGCCTTGTCCAAACCTGTTTTGGGTTGGGTTGGTGACTTGCCGTCTGGATTGCGCATAAGGCCATTCTTGATGTCTTTGATCGTGCTACCGATCTTTTGTTGAACCTTGGCCTTGGCCTTTTTGGTGGCATCGTCTAGCGATGCAGTGGGCGCTTTCAATAGGCGCTTTTCTTCTACGGTAAATCCCGCGACGATTGAGGCGGTTAATCCGTCTCGCCACTCTTGACTGGGGCAGGTGCTATCCTTTGACCGCGGCGAAATCATATGGGTATAGGGGATGTTTAGGGCGCGATACACGTCCAACATTTTGACCGCGCTTTTCTCGGCGGCAGATACTGCCTTGACGTGCGCTGTGGTTGCGGTTGCGGCTTCAACTGGAAAGATTAGATTAGTCATGTTGCGTTCCTTTCAAGAACAATTCGGCTTGGCGTGATTGCCTTCCGATGAAACCTTTATGCCATGTGATAACGTGTTTTGATATAGATAAATCCGCACAAAATGACACGGCTTGGCATCGCTTGGCATTTTTCGATAGTTTAGGGAATCCCCTAAAAGCCACACGGCGCGACCATACCCCGCCCCCACCCCCCGCGCGTGTCAGTGGGACTCCGTGCTGTCTCTGTATTACTAATCTACTCGAACAATCTCCTATTTTTTCAAATCCTCTTACAATCTACCAACAAAACACATAAAACCCCAATTCTCGATACCCCCCACCACGTTTTTGTGACCCCTTGAAAAAAATTTTTTGTGTTGTATTATTTCGTTACCGGTTAACTGCCTGCGAATAGAGATGACATTGAACGTAACGCCCGAACTAGGTGTATCCTTAGAGGATGAACCAAAGAGTATGCCGCTGCCCGAGCGCACTGCGGCCTTGGCTGAGACTGTTAAAATGTTAGAGGGTCACGGGTTGGACACGACGCCTGACGCAGACGATCAGGATGTAGCGGTTGCACTGGCCACCTCATTTGCCCAAGACCCCGAGAAAACCTCCCGTAAAGTCACGACCACCCGCGCAGCCAAGTTGACTCCGGCATCTATTAAGATGGCAGGCGCTATTATCGAAGAGTTCAATCACTCCGTGGTAGAGTCGTCGAAGCAGCTGCGCAATCTGGTCACGAATAAGCTCATTATGGAGTCGGAGAATCCCGATCCCCGTGTGCGGATGCGTGCTCTAGAGCTGCTGGGTAAGATTTCAGACGTTGGCCTGTTCACAGAGAAGTCTGAGGTGACGATCACGCACCAAACAACGGACGACATCAAAGAGAAGCTACGTGGTAAGCTCGCAAAGCTGGTGAATCCACCAGAAGAAGTACCTGACGCCGTTGTTATCATGGATGACGACGAGGATGATTTGAACGAAGAGTTTGGGTTTGATGATGACTGAGCTGTCGGACTTCACAGAAGCTGATATCGAGCTAATGCTCGCCAATCTGGACTCGTTCAGCGAGGAGGAAGTAGCTGAGATCGACAAGCTGGTCGATGAGCTGCACACCAGATCGGAGAACAAACGTGCGTATGACGACCTGATTGAGTTCTGCAAGTTGATGATGCCGGACTTCATTGTAGGTAGACACCACCGTATCCTTGCGAACATGCTGATGGGTATCGAGCGTGGGGACAAAGACCGGGTATGTGTTAACATCCCACCACGCCATGGTAAGTCACAACTTGTATCTATCTTCTACCCTGCGTGGTTTTTGGGGCGTAACCCGAACAAGAAAGTTATGATGGTCTCGCACACCACTGATCTGGCTGTGGATTTCGGGCGTAAAGTACGTAACCTGATCGCTACAGACACGTACAAGTCCATTTTCCCCACAGTATCACTGGCACAGGACTCTAAGTCAGCAGGACGGTGGAACACAAATGTGGGAGGAGAATACTATGCGTGCGGTATTGGTTCTGCGCTTGCGGGTCGTGGTGCTGACTTGCTGCTTGTGGACGACCCTCACTCGGAGCAGGACGTAATCAATGGCAATTTTGAGGTCTTTGAGAAGGCCTATGAGTGGTTCACCTTCGGTGCTCGTACCCGCTTGATGCCCGGAGGCCGTGTAGCGATCATACAGACACGGTGGCACCTAGACGACCTCACAGGGCGTGTGACGCGGGATATGGCCAAAAACGAGCGCGCCGATCAGTACGAGGTGGTTGAGTTCCCCGCGATCTTGGAGGTTAAGGATAAAAAGACCAAAAAGATGGTTGAGAAGCCGTTGTGGCCTGAGTTCTTTGATCTTGAAGCGTTGATGCGCACGAAAGCATCTATGCCAGTGTTCCAGTGGAACTCTCAGTATCAGCAGCAGCCCACCACAGAAGAAGCCGCTCTGGTCAAGCGAGAATGGTGGAACGAGTGGACTGGCGATGCGCCACCACCCTGTGAATATATTATCATGTCACTTGACGCCGCAGCCGAGAAGCATAACCGCGCAGACTTTACAGCTCTTACGACATGGGGTGTTTTTCTGAACGAGGATGACAACGCTTACAATATTATATTGTTAAATAGCATCAAACAACGTATGGAGTTTCCAGAGCTAAAGCAACTTGCGATGGAAGAGTACCGAGACTGGGAACCAGACTCCTTCATTGTGGAGAAGAAAAGTTCTGGCGTGGCCTTGTATCAAGAGATGCGACGTATGGGCCTGCCAGTATCTGAATACACTCCACACCGAGGATCAGGTGATAAGCTCGCAAGACTCAACTCCGTTGCGGATATCGTGGCGTCTGGCCTGTGCTGGGTACCACAAACACGGTGGGCAGAAGAAGTGGTCGAAGAGATTGCAGGATTCCCTTTTATGAGTAACGATGACCTCGTGGACTCGACGGTGATGGCCCTGATGCGCTTTAGACAGGGGGGATTCATCAGACTTCCCTCAGATGAACCTGAAGAAGAACGGTTCTTTAAACAACGCCGCGGCGGATATTATTAAGAGGTGTAGCGATGGCTATCGAAAAAGGACTTTACTCCGCCCCGCAAGGGTTAGAAGCGTTCGAAGACGACATGGACGGCGTTGAAGAGGTAGAAATACCCGAAGATGCGTTGGAAGTCGACATTATAGACCCAGAATCGGTCACACTTTCCGATGGAAGCATGGAAATCACGCTGATTCCCGGCAACGAGACTGATTTTTCCGAGTTTGGGATGAATTTGGCCGAGGTTTTGGATGAATCTCACTTGAATGAGCTGTCAGACGAGTTGGTTGGGCAGGTTCAGACTGATATTGAGGGTCGTAGGGACTGGGCAGAGACCTTTGTGAAGGGTCTGGACGTCATTGGCTTCAAATATGAGGAGCGTACAAGCCCATGGGAGGGTGCCTGCGGGGTAAACTCCACAGTTCTGGCTGAAGCAGCCATAAGATTCCAAGCTGAGACCATGAGCGAGACCATGCCAGCTGCCGGACCAGTAAAAACCAAGATTCTTGGCCAAGAAACCAAGGAAAAAGACGAAGCTGCGGCCCGTGTAGCCGCAGATATGAACTATGAACTCACTGAGAACATGGTTGAGTACCGTCCAGAGCACGAACGGATGCTATATAGCCTCGGGTTGGCGGGTTCTGCGTTCAAAAAGGTCTATTTTGACCCTAATTTGGGCCGTCAGGCCGCTATTTATATCTCTGCAGAAGACGTGATTGTGCCCTATGGTGCGTCAAATATCGAGTCTGCAGAGCGTGTAACGCACGTAATGCGTAAGACGAAGAACGAGCTGAAGAAGCTCCAGGCGGCTGGATTCTACCGAGATGTCGATCTTGGTGACCCAGAACCCTACCACACAGACATCGAAGAGAAGAAAGCGGAAGAGGGGGGCTACTCGCTCACCCATGATGACCGCTACGCTGTCTACGAGATACACGCCGACCTCGTTATTGAGGGAATAGATGACGACGACGATATTGCTCGCCCGTATGTCGTCACAATCGAGCGTGGTAGTGGCGAGGTACTGGCGATCCGTCGGAACTACGACGAGGATGACCCACTCACCCTCAAGCGTCAGCACTTCGTCCACTATGTTTATGTGCCGGGATTCGGGTTTTATGGCCTCGGATTGATCCATATTATCGGTGGATATGCCCGTGCTGGAACTTCCTTGATACGTCAGCTGGTTGATGCTGGTACGCTCTCAAACCTCCCTGGGGGGCTAAAGTCCAGAGGACTACGTATCAAGGGGGACGACACGCCCATCGAACCGGGCGAATTTAAGGACGTAGATGTACCGTCGGGGTCTATCCGCGACAACATCATGCCTTTGCCCTATAAAGAGCCCTCACAGACGCTCCTAGCGCTTCTGAACCAGATTACGACTGAAGGTCGTCGATTGGGTGCGATTAGTGACATGGACATCTCTGACATGTCTGCGAACGCTCCTGTGGGCACGACACTGGCACTTCTAGAACGCACACTCAAACCTATGGCTGCGGTGCAAGCACGTGTGCACTACGCGATGAAGCAGGAGTTCAAGCTCCTCAAGGCTATCATGGCTGAGTATGCCCCCGAGGAGTACGCCTACCAGCCTCTGAGAGGCGAGGTGAATGCCAAGCGGTCTGACTACCTCATGGTTGACGTGATCCCTGTGAGCGACCCTAACAACTCTACGATGGCGCAGCGGGTGGTCCAGTACCAGACTGTCCTGCAGATGTCAGCGCAGGCTCCACAGATTTATGACCTGCCACAGTTGCACCGCCAGATGATCGAAGTATTGGGCGTGAAGAACGCCGACAAACTCGTCCCAACTAAGGACGACGCGAAACCCACTGATCCGATCAGTGAGAACATGGACGCGCTGATTGGTAAGCCTGTAAAGGCGTTTATCTATCAAGACCACGAGGCGCACATCGCCACGCACACATCGTTCATGCAAGACCCGATGATGGCTCAGATGATCGGGCAAAACCCACAGGCCAAACAGATTATGGCCTCGCTACAGGCGCACATCGCCGAGCACCTTGGGTTCTCATATCGTCAGAAGATCGAAGAGAAACTGGGTGTATCCCTACCCGCTCCGAACGAGGAGTTGCCAGAAGATGTTGAAGTACAACTGTCACGTCTGGTTGCAGATGCAGGTAAGCAGCTTACACAGGCTAACCAGCAGCAAGCAGCGCAGCAGAAGGCCCAACAGCAGCAGCAAGACCCGATCATTCAGATGAAACAGGCTGAATTGCAGGTCAAGCAGCAAGAGCAGCAGCGTAAGGCTCAGAAAGATCAGGCTGATACGGCGTTCAAGCAAGAAGAACTTCAGCTACGCAAGGCCAAAGAAGCCGCAGCGGCAATGCTGGAAGCAGAGAAGCTGAAGATCGACCAAGCAGAGTTGGCGATCGACGCTGAAGTTAAGGGTGTTCAGCTAGACCAGTCTAGCCGCGCGAACCGGGACAAGATGGCTCTCGAGGCCGCTCGGATGATGCAGTCGCAGAACAACCGTAAGCCAAATAAGGAGTGATAACACATCATGGGTAAAACCGTCTTTGACGTGCTGAAAGATAAACTCGAGGACGATAAGTCCTCTGCACAGGAATTTCTTGGGAACGGTGGAGCGAAAGACTTCGCCCAATACAAGGAAGTTGTCGGCTTAATTCGGGGTCTCGAAGCTGGCATTAACTACGTGGAAGACCTTGCGAAGAACTATATGGATGACGATGATGACTGAAGAAACAGTTAAAATCAGCGATGCTGAACTAGAACTACAACTACCCAAGCCCGTAGGATATCGCATCCTCGTGGCTCTACCGCAGCCCAAAGAGACTTTTGACGGCACTTCTATCTTGAAGACAGAGTCCGCGAAGAGTCAGGACCACATCATGTCTATCATTGGACTTGTCGTGGACATGGGTAACGGAGCATACGCCGACAAAGACCGGTTCCCAGATGGGCCGTGGTGCCAAACAGGCGACTTTGTAATGTTCCGTATGAACTCTGGAACACGATTCACCATTGGTGGTATTGAGTATCGTTTAATGAACGATGACTCTGTTGAGGCTGTAGTAGCTGATCCCACCGGCATTCAGAGGGCATAAACATGGCATTTCAGAAAGTAGAATTTGAGTTTCCCGATGAGGAAGACAACACGTTGGCTATCGAGGAGACCGACGCGGTCGAGATAGACATCACTGGCAAGAAGACTAAGGAAGACTTCATGGAAGCGGACAAGGCTTCAGAACCCAAGCGTAAAGCGAAGGTAACGGACCCTGCCGAGGACGACGATGAGGACGACGACGTTGAGCTAGAGATCGTTGACGATACTCCCAAGGCAGACCGGGGCCGTAAGCCCTCAGAGCCGCCCACAGACGTCACAGACGAAGAGCTGGAGGACTACTCCGATAAGGTGCGTAAGCGCATTCAGCACTTCAGTAAGGGCTACCACGACGAGCGTCGGGCTAAAGAAGAAGCCTTCCGCGAGCGTCAGGAGCTTGAACGTGTCGCCCAGCAGCTGATGGAAGAGAACCGGAAGCTCAAGGGTAACGTCAACAAGAACCAAGCAGCACTGCTCGAGCAAGCGAAGAAGAACGCTGAAATCGAGTCGGCTGCAGCGAAGCGCGCGTACAAAGAAGCGTACGAATCTGGGGACTCTGATGCAGTATTGGAAGCACAAGAAAAGCTAACCAATGCTAAGATTAAGTCCGATAGGTTAGCAAACTTCAAACTACCGACTTTACAGGAGAACGAAACGCCTGTAAAAGTAGAGACAGAACAACCCGCTCCGGCAATACAAGTCGACGAACGGGCTACACAGTGGCAGAAAGCCAATGAGTGGTTCGGGGCCGACGATGAGATGACGAGTTTAGCGCTGGGGCTGCATAATAAACTCGTCAAACAGGGCGTAAGCCCGCAAAGCGATGAATACTACGAGACGATTGATTCTCGTATGCGTCAGGTTTTTCCGGATAACTTCGAGGAAGCCGAACCGAAGCGAAAGAAGACTCAGGTGGTGGCACCCGCAACGCGGAGCACAGCACCGAAAAAAGTGACGTTGACACGCACTCAAGTCCAGATCGCTCGGAAGTTGGGGCTGACACCCGAACAATACGCCAAACAGGTTGCACTAGATATGAGGAAACAAAATGGCTGATAATCGGATTAATCGTGAGCTTGAGACTCGCGAACGCACTACTCGTAAAAAGGCATGGACTCGTCCGGAACTGCTTCCGTCACCGACTCCTGAAGCTGGATACGATTATCACTGGGTCCGCGTAAGCACGCAGGGTCAGGTAGATGCCATGAATGTGTCCTCAAAACTGAGAGAAGGTTGGGAGCCTGTAAAGGCAACAGATCACCCTGAGATTACGATGGTCGCGGTGGAGCACGAACGCTTCAAAGACAACATTGTTATCGGTGGTTTGATGCTCTGCAAGGCTCCAAAGGAGATGGTCGAAGAGCGGAATGAGTATTACTCAGGACAAGCCAAGGCCCAAATCAACTCCGTAGACAACAACCTGATGAGAGAGAATGACCCACGTATGCCTCTGTTCAACGAACGGAAGACGCGGGTTACCTTTGGTAACGGAACTTAATAGGAGCTAAACATGGCTTATCCTACTGTTAGCGGACCTTACGGTCTGGTTCCGGTGAAGCTATTGAGCGGCACACCCTTCGTGGGTGGTGTGTATCGCCAGATGAAGGTTGCAAGTGGTTATAATACCGCGATCTTTTTCGGCGACGCCGTGAAAATTGTCACCGGTGGTACTGTTGAACGTGATATGTTCGACGCCGCAATGACACCTGTCGGTGTTTTCATGGGCTGTAGATACACTGATCCAAACTTGGGTTATGAGTTGTACAGCCAATCGCTTCCAGCAAACGTTGTTGCAGACGACATTGTCGCCTATGTAGCAGACGCAACTGACCTGTTGTTCAAAGCTGCCGTAGTATCTTCGGGTACAACTATCGGTGACTTGGCTCTGACAGACATCGGTGCAAACGTTGCTGGTGTAGACAACGACGGTGATTCTGCTTCGGGTAACTCCCGCTGCGCGATCTCCGATACGTCTGCAACCACAAACACTCTGCCTTTCCGCATCGTCGGCTTGGTCGAGGAAACAAAAAACAGCTCGGGTGGTTACACTGAGGCCTACGTCAAATGGAACGCAGGTCACCAGTATAACAACACGACTGGTGTATAAGGAGTGATGTAACATGGCTATTTCACGCGCCCAGCTACTTAAAGAACTCCTGCCCGGACTGAACGCTTTGTTCGGTATGGAATACGCAAAGTATGGCGAAGAACACGCTGAGATTTTTGAAACTGAAACATCGGATCGCTCCTTTGAAGAAGAGACAAAATTGAGCGGGTTTTCTGCGGCACCTGTTAAAGGTGAAGGTTCTGCGATTGAGTATGACAATGCTCAAGAAGCGTGGTCCGCTCGCTATACACACGAAACCATCGCGATGGGCTTCTCAATCACTGAGGAAGCTATCGAGGATAACCTGTACGACTCACTGTCGTCTCGTTATACGAAAGCGTTGGCTCGTGCCATGGCGTACACCAAGCAGGTTAAAGCCGCTTCGATCCTGAACAATGCGTTTGCTGCTGGCACCACATACGGTGACGGTAAATCGCTTTGTGCAACGGATCACCCACTTGTGTCCGGCGGCACCAACTCTAACCGTCCTGCAGTCGCAGCTGACCTTAACGAAACTTCCTTGGAAGCAGCTGTTATTCAGATTGCAAGTTGGACCGACGAGCGCGAACTTCTTATCGCTGCTAAACCACGCAAACTCATCATCCCACCAGCGCTGCAATTCGTTGCTACACGCCTGTTGGAAACTGAGGGCCGCGTAGGTACAGCAGACAACGATATGAACGCACTGCGCAACAACGGTTCCATCCCTGAAGGCTACGCGATCAACCACTATCTCACAGATGCGAACGCGTGGTTCCTGACGACTGATATTCCAAACGGTCTGAAGCACTTCACACGTAGCCCAATGGCTACTTCGATGGACGCTGACTTTGATACTGGCAACAGCCGCTACAAAGCCCGTGAGCGTTATTCGTTTGGTGTGTCTGACCCACTGGGTATCTACGGTTCACCCGGCGCGTAAGCATCGGAAGACTGTGTTCAAAGGGGCTGCTTCAGTGGCCCCTTTTTTCTTTCTGTTGACATATCATGTTATACGCTGGTATTCTTAGCGTATCGGGACATACCCGTGAATCTGACAGGCCCGACTGACGACATGCAGACAGATTCACTTAACTCGCATGTGAGGACATATTCATGGCGAATACCACATTCTCAGGTCCAGTGACCTCCACCAATGGTTTTGTTGGTGATATTGTTGTTCCAACTTACACAGTAGCAAACGCACCTTCAGCCTCCGATGCTGGAGCAGGTACTATCGTGTACGTTTCAAACGGTGCCGCAGGCTCCGCAATTTTGGCTTTCTCTGACGGAACAAACTGGAAGCGTTCTGATACAGGTGCCACAATCGCAGCAGCGTAAGGAGCTAGGTTATGAGCAGATTCAAACCAGCTTCCGTGGAAGAACTCGCACGCCGCGGGCTTAACGCTGATGGGACTCCGATCAAAACAACTCCTGTTCGTGCTCGAAACGATGATGGCACGCTCAAAGCAGACGACCCTTCTACACCTGATGTGAATGAGGCGTGGGAACCAAAACCTGCTAAAAAGCGTGGCCGTCCCCCAAAAAAGAAGGGGTGATGTGCCGATGCGGTGTTATTACAAAAAGGGCGGCTCTGTAAAAAAGTCTCCCGCTTGGACACGCAAAGAAGGTAAGAGTGAGTCCGGTGGCCTCAACGCTAAAGGTGTTGCAAGCTACCGTAAAGCTAATCCCGGCAGTAAACTGAAGACCGCGGTTACTACGAAGCCCAGCAAACTCAAAAAGGGTTCAAAGGCCGCTAACCGTAGGAAGTCCTTCTGCGCTCGCATGAAGGGTATGAAAAAACAAAACACAAGCTCCAAGACCGCAAATGATCCCGATAGCCGGATCAACAAGAGTTTGCGGAAATGGAATTGCTAACCTGAGATAGGATAGGCCCATGATGAAAAGTAACATGAAGAAGCAGATGAGCAGCGCACCTCAGATGTCTATGCGCCCTAAGAAGCGCCCCATGCGCGACGAAGAGAGCGCTGCACCCAAGAAGTCTATGCGCCCCAAGGCTCGTCCTGAGATGATTGGTAATACTCCCGGTAGCCAAGGCACACGTGGTATTGACCCGATGGAAAACTATGGTCCCGAGGGTGTTAAGCGCCTCACAGGTGGTATGAAGTCCGGCGGCAAGGTCAAAAAAGCCTACAAGTCGGGTGGCAAAGTACGCGGTTACGGCATGGCTCGTGGCGGCAAAGTATGTAAGATGCGCTAATGCGACGTTATTATCGCTCAGATAACTGTGGCTGCTCTTCTAAACCCAAGGGTTACAAGAAGGGTGGCACAGTAAAAGACGCGTGTTACCGCAAAGTGAAGGCACAGTATAAGGTCTTCCCTAGCGCGTACGCGAGTGGAGCGATCGCCAAGTGTCGTAAGAAGGGTGGTAAGTAGGTATGGCTGTCCGCAAGACCGCAAAAGGAGCTGCGTTAAAACGTTGGTTCAAAGAAGACTGGAAGGACGTCAGCACGGGTAAACCCTGTGGGCGTTCCAAGGGCGAGAAGCGGGACACACCATACTGCAGACCTACGAAGCGAGTCTCTAGCAAGACTCCGAAGACCAGTAGTGAGATGACCAAGTCAGAAAAGAGCACACGCGTGGCGCAAAAGAAGCGTCTGGGACAGCCAGCAGGTAAGCCCAAGCGCGTAGCTCCTGCAAAACGGAAGACTAAGAAATGACCACATCGGGCACCACAGCGTTTGACATGGACTTCACCGAGATTGCGGAAGAAGCATGGGAACGTGCGGGCCGTGAGATGCGGTCTGGTTATGACTTGCGTACAGCTAGACGGTCCATGAACTTGATGACAATCGAGTGGCAGAACCGTGGCATTAACATGTGGACTATCGAGGATGGCACTGTAAATCTAACGCAGGGCACTTCTCAGTACACATTGCCAGCGGATACTATTGATCTGCTCGAACACCAACTTCGTACTAACAGTGGTAACGTAAACACACAATCGGACCTTACCCTAAACCGAATCAGTGTAAGTACGTACGCTTCTATACCAAACAAGTTATCACAAGGACGTCCCATACAAGTGTATGTAGAACGTTTGCGAGATGCGCCGGTCGTCAACGTATGGCCAGTACCCGCGAATAATAACTACGTACTGTATTACTGGCGTATGCGCCGTATCCAAGACGCAGGTAGCGGCGCGCAGACCGCTGACATGAATTTTCGGTTCTTGCCGTGCCTCGTTGCCGGGTTGGCATACCACATTGCCATGAAGGTTCCTGAGTTGGCCGACCGTATCCCGATGCTAAAGACTGTATATGACGAGCAGTTTGACATGGCGGCGAGTGAGGACAGAGATAAAACATCGGCACGATTTGTGCCGCGAATAGGTAGGATCGCTTAATGGCTAACCGGTTCGCCTCCTCCCAGAAAGCACTTGGTCTTTGTGACGTATGTGGGTTCCAGTACAGGTTACGGGAGCTTAAAAACCTTCTTGTTAAAGGTCGAGATACGAACGTTAAGGCGTGCCGCGAGTGTTGGAGTCCAGATCACCCACAGCTACGGCTTGGTGAGTTCCCTGTTAATGACCCACAAGCGATCCAGAATCCGCGCATTGATACCAGTATCGTCGCTTCTGGAGAGTACAGCAGTACCAACCTGCAGTGGGGGTGGAATCCAGTCGGTAGAGGTAGCGATCCATTCGCGCTTGTACCTAACACTCTAATATGCACTGGAGTTATTGGTCAGATTATAGTAGTTACAACGTAGGAGACACTTATGAAACCGACAAAAAAGAAGCCGTCTAAGGGCATTAAAATTCGCGGCACAGGCTGCGCTACAAAGGGCACTACTGCCCGTGGACCTATGGGGTAAGTTATGAACTACACCGAGCTGAAAACCAACATCGAGGAAATCTGTGAAAACTCCTTCACAGAGGATCAGCTCGCTATGTTCGTACAACAGGCGGAACAGAAGATTTACCACACGGTGCAGATTCCTGCGCTTCGTAAGAACGCTACCGGCGCACTTACTACAGGTAACACATATCTATCTACGCCGACGGACTTTGTATGGGTGTATTCATTGGCTGTTATTGACAGTACGGGCGCGTATAATTTCTTGTTGAACAAGGATGTAAACTTTATGCGTGAGGCGTACCCAGACCCAACAGCTACTGGTTTACCGAAACACTATGCGTCTTTCGACGAGAACACGTTTATCATCGGCCCTACCCCTGACGCAGGGTACACTTCGGAGCTACATTATGGATATTATCCTGAATCAATCGTTACTGCTGGCACTACATGGCTTGGGAACGAGTTTGATTCTGCTTTACTCAATGGTGCGTTGCTAGAAGCAATTCGCTTCATGAAGGGTGAACCAGATATGGTCGCGATGTACGAAAAGATGTACTTGCAGGCTATAACGCTGTTGAAGAGTCTCGGAGACGGCAAACTACGTGAAGACACATATCGCTCGGGTCAATTCCGAGTGCCAGTAAGTTAAGGAGATAACAAATGGCAATTACGCAAGGAATGTGCACGTCCTTTAAGATCGCGCTGTTAAACGGCGAGATGGATTTTAGTAGTGACACAACACAGACGTTCAAGATCGCGCTGTACACAAGCTCGGCGGCGTTGGACACAACTACAACTGCATACAGCACGGCAAACGAAGTGTCGGGCACAGGGTATACTGCAGGGGGCCAGGCCCTAACTATTGCAGCTAACCCCAGTGCAACAGGCACTACAGCGTTTTTGGACTTCGACGACGCTACATTCTCCGCGGCCACCATTACGGCTCGGGGCGCTCTAATATACAAAGATGGTGGGTCTAACGATGCTGTCGCAGTATTGGATTTTGGTGCGGACAAATCATCTACAGCGGGTGATTTTACTATCCAATTCCCAACCTCTGACAGCAACAACGCTATCATCCGCATCGCATAAGGTGATCAATCATGGTAACTCTCGTCAACCGCGCAAAAATGACAACTGCCACTACTGGCACAGGCACGCTTACGCTTGGTTCAGCGGTTGACGGTTTCCAGACTTTCTCTACCGCCGGTGTCAGTAATAGCGATGTCGTCCGATACACTATTGAAGACGAGGACGCATGGGAGATCGGGACAGGCACTTACACAGCGTCTGGAACGACCCTTAGCCGTACACTTACAGAGAGTAGCACAGGCTCTCTTTTGAACCTATCTGGAGAGGCTACCGTGTTTGTCACGGCGGCTGCTGAAGATATTGCTCAACTCAACAGTTCTGCTGCATTTACGGATGTTGAGGCAGACTTTGTGGATTTACAGGTCCAGTCACAACATGCTGCGTATAAAGAGGGTCGCGTCTGGTATGACAGCATCCACAAGACTGTCAACTTCTACAGTGATGATTCGAATGTCATCCACGAAGTGGGTTTAGAAGAACACCAGCGTGTGTATAACAGCACTGGGTCTACGATCTCAAAAGGTAAACCCTTATACTTTAGCGGTAACTATACCGCAGGCGCTATCGACGTGCCTACTGTTGGCCTAGCAGATGCTACGGACGTTAACGCATACAACGCACAGGGTCTTGCTGCCGCTGACATTCCCAACAACAGTTATGGCTACTGCATTATTGCAGGTCAGTTAGACGGGCTAGATACTTCAGGTCTAACTGCGGGCGCAAACTTCTTTGTCGGTCTTACGCCGGGTTCTGTACAGAACTCTTCTCCGCTTTATCCAAACTACCCTATGTGTCTTGGATGGGTTGTTAACTCAGACGCCACAGAAGGCGTTCTACTTGTTAATCAGCAGAACCACTCCGTTAATTCGTTCCGTGTACGCACCTCTGCGCACATAGGTTCAGACCTTCAGGTTGATGGTAACTTGACCGTCCTCGGTGCCACTACGGCTGTGTCTACTTCTGACGTTACAGCGGGTGCGGCGTTCTATCGTGCTAATGAAGGTGATGCTATTGGTGAGGCAGGTACTACTTTTAGTGGTACAGGCCTAGACGATGCTTTCTTTGCGGGACACTTTACAGGTACTACCCCTACAACTTATTACGTTAAGATTGATGGTGTAGGCACAGGCACAGGCGGTGTGGATACTTTCGCTTGGTCTACAGATAACTTCGTCACAAGTGTAGCTACTGGTGTAGATATTACGGGTGAGCCTCAGCTTATTCATAGTACAGACAATATCTCTGTAACCTTTAGTTCTACAACAGGTCACACTCTTAACGACCAATGGAACGGTACAGCAAGTCCTGTTAACATAGACTCTGGTTTCTTTACCAACTACAACACAGGTACTTCTGGGGTAGGCTACACTCACGCAGGCTTTTACTATGATGCCTCTGAGAATAAGTGGGTTGTACTAGACGGATATGACCCCACCCCGGCAGGCGCTATTGATCTGACAGACGCTAGTGTTGCTTACGCCACCGTTAAGGCTGGCACCTTTGAGGGTGATGTATCTGCGAACACAATCACGGTCACTGGCAACGTAGATGGTCGTGATCTGTCGGTAGACGGTAGTAAGCTGGACGGCATCGAAGCAGGCGCAGACGTAACGGATACAGCCAATGTGGCCGCTGCTGGAGCTTTGATGGACAGCGAGGTTACTAACCTTGCACAAGTTAAGTCGTTTGATAGCTCAGACTACGCTACAGCCGCACAGGGGACGCTTGCGGGTAGCGCGTTGCAGAGCGGTGATAACATATCCCTCCTCAACAACGATGCTGGATACACAACAAATACTGGTGATATTACGGCTGTGACCGCTGGGACAGGTATTAGCGGTGGTGGTACTACTGGCGGTGTCACGATCAACCATAGTGACACGTCGTCTTTACTCGGAACATACGGTAATTCAGCCCTTGGCGATAAAATTCACACGATTACGGTTGATGACTTTGGTCACGTCACAGCTATCTCTACAGGGCCGACTGGAGACATTCAAGGCGTGACCGCTGGCTCTGGCCTTACTGGTGGCGGTACAAGCGGTTCTGTTACACTGAGCCACGCAGATACGTCCTCGGCGTCGTCTGTAAACAATAGTGGACGGACATACATCCAAGACGTTACGCTAGACGGTTACGGTCACGTCACAGGTTTAGTTTCTGCCACAGAAACTGTAGTAAACACAACGTATGGAGCTGGCACGGCTCTCGACCTATCAGGTACAACATTCAATGTCGATTTGTCGGAACTGACCTTGTCCAACGCGGATTATGATGGTGACTATTTCGTTGTCGTTGACACGGTAGGCGGACAGCGCAAGCTAAGTAAGGGCAGCATCAACATATCTGGCTTCAACAATAACGCTGGTTACACAAATAATCAAGGTACCATTACTAACGTGTCCGCGGGATACGGCCTTAACGGTGGCGGATCATCTGGGAACGTCTCCCTCGGTGTTGACCTATCAGAACTGATAGGCATGTCGGATGCGATGGTCGGTACAGATGAGTTTATCGTTCTGGACGGCGGTGCTGATCGTCGTAAGGTTGCTAATACAATACCGCTTAGTATCTTCAACAATGACCTTACTTTTCCCCATCCCAACACATCTAACATCGGCGGTACTTACGGTAGTACAGCCCTTGGGACTAAGATCGCCAATATCACGGTAGATACAGACGGTCACGTCACAAGTATCACCACAGGTACAACAGGCGATGTTCAAGGCGTGACCGCTGGTCTAGGCCTTTCAGGCGGCGGATCATCTGGGACCGTCACCCTCGATGTTGACCTATCAGAACTGACAGACATGACGGCTGCGATGGTCGGTACAGATGAGTTTATTGTTCTGGACGGTGGCCTTGACCGTCGTAAGGCTGCTAACGAGATACCGCTCAGTATCTTTAATAACGATCTACCAGCAAGCAGCACCACTCTGTCTTCCCTTGGTGTCACTGCAACAGCCGCGGAACTGAATACCTTGGATGGTTATGGGGCTAGTGGGATTGTCACGGCTAATAAGGCTGTGGTTGCCAGCGCACAGGGCCATATTGCACTGCTAGATAACCAAGATATAACTTGGGGGTCTTCGCAAGATTTTAAAATTACTTACGCTGGGGCTAATTCGACAGCGGGTTTTGAGAATTATACTAATACGATGTACCTCAACTCGGGTAGTTATACTTTCCGAACAGCTAATACCGAACGGTTCGGTATTAACACGACTACAGGTTTCATCACCAACAACTTACCGGTAAAATCGAACAAGACCTTCAATGAGGACATGCTGTCTTTCTCTGGCAACGTGCCTACACTTTACGCGAATGTTGGCGCAAACACGGGCAATGGGTACGAACAACCTGTTTATTGGCTGCAGGGTCAAACTGGAAATGTTACTGTGGACATAAGCACCAGTGGCCTACCAGCCCTCTGCACAGCCACTATCGCGGTTATGGTTGATGCGAAAGCGGCAGGTCATTACGTCAATAATGTTCGGCTTAATGACGGTGCCCACACGCCGTACTGGACGGGCGGTGCGCCAACGTCAGGGACCAGTAATGGGTACGACCTATACGCCTTTACTGTGATGAAGAATAATACAACAACACAGATATTTGTCAGTGTTACTTCTTACGAATAGTAACTGGATGGGATAGATGAACACATGCCGATACTCGCATCTTTAGCTCACAACTATGCCCTAAGAGGTCCACGGACTACAGGGTCTGTCTCTTCTGTGTCAGGTGAGGCTGAGTTTACAACAGCGGGTACTTTTAGTTGGACCGCTCCCGCTGGTGTAACTTCGGTGTGTGTGGTTTGTGTTGGTGCTGGTGGTGCTGGTACCAATAACCCCTCTGTTTCCTCTGGTGGTGGTGGCCTTGGCTGGAAGAATGATATCCCTGTCGTTCCGGGTCAGAGTTATACTGTAGTGGTAGGACTTCGAGGTGAAAGGACTGCAGCGGTTAATCGTTTTCAGGGTGGAAATTCTTATTTCATAAACACCAGCACCGTCGCTGGCCTTGGTGGCGGTATAACTGGCATCAGCGCGAGTGGAACGAGTTTAGGAGGCCAAGGCGGCTTTGTAGGAGATGGCGGCGGTAACGGCGGGGGCGGACGCTACGGTGCTGGCGGTAACGAGCCGGGCGGCGGCGGTGCAGGCGGCTACTCAGGTAACGGTGGTAACGGTGGTAATGGCCTTAATACGACCACACAGTCTAATGTCCCAACAGCAGGCCAAGGCGGAGGCGGGGGTGGCGGTGGTAACGCTGACCTTCTAGCCGCTGGTGGTGGTGGTGTAGGGATTTATGGTGAAGGCCCGAGTGGGGCTGCATCGGCTACATATACGGGCAACACCGCCGGTATCTCCTTCGCAGGTGTCGCTGGTGGTGGGTCAGGTGGTGGGAATTCCTACTACGCAGCTGCTGGCTCCCCGGGTACACCTAGTACGCCTGTCAATGGCGGTGCTAGTGTTGGTGGTCAGTTTGGGGGCGGCGGTTTTGGTCGCTTTGGCAACGGCGGCGAATCTTACGGCGGCGGCGGTGCGGTTCGCATCATCTGGGGTTATGGACGTGCCTTCCCAAGCACGCTAACTGAAGATGGCCAGACGGGAGCGCCGCCGCCACCGCCCCCGGCTGAAGCAGAACCGGGTCAAACGCTTTTCACAGCGGTTGGTGTAACAACTTGGACTGCCCCTGCTAATGTAACTTCGGTTTGTGTAGTTTGCGTTGGTGGCGGTGGCGGCGGCGCTGGTTCTACATTGGCCTCCAATGGTTTCTCAGGTGCAGGTGGCGGCGGCGGTGGTCTAGCCTATGGCAACGATATTCCTGTCATTCCGGGTCAGAGTTATACTGTAGTGGTAGGCGGCGGTGGTGTAGGCGGCACACTAAATACTTCCGGCAGCGGTGGTGGTAGTTCCTACTTTATTAACACATCCACCCTTTGGGCGAGTGGAGGCTCTGGAGGTGCGCGGAATAGTGCTACCGGGGGCAGCGGCGGCGTCGGTGCAGCGTCTGCGAGTTACTACGACGGAGGAGGCTCTGGAGGCCAAGGCGGTGGTGGCACTAGCGGTAACGCTGGCGGTGGCGGTGGTGGCGCTGCTGGCTACTTCGGTAACGGTGGTGTAGGTCAGAGAAACAGCCCCATAATCGCCCCAACAGCAGGCACAGGCGGTGGCGGCGGCGGTGGTCAGGCCATCAACTCTTTCACAGGAACGATCACCACGGGCGGTGGCGGCGTGGGCGTCTACGGTCAAGGTAACAACGGGCAGCCCGGGACTGGCTCAAGTAATACTCAAACTGCGACAGCGGGTTCTGGCGGAACGCAAGCGTCCATCACCACCCAAGCAAACCCTGCCAGTATGCTATACGGCGCTGGCGGTAACGGCTCAGAGGATGACAGTGGCGGTCAGGGTGGTGCTGGTGCGCAGGGTGCTGTCCGTATTATCTGGGGTGCAGGGCGTTCCTACCCAAGCAATTCGTATGGCGACGTGTAACCTACTGGAGGTAAGAAATGTTTGGATTTAGCCCACTAGCCTCTACAGCACTTGCGGATGATCGGGGCGATGACGTCACGGGCATCAACGTTTCTGGGGTATTTGCCGCCACCGCAGTCGGTGCAGTCGGAGTTTCGGCTCTAGCAAATGCACCTACTACGGGTGTTAGCCTCGGAGCTAATGGTTCTCTAGGTACTGTTGACGTTTCTGGGGAGGCGAATACAAGTATATCTGGCCTAGAAATTTCTAGCGTGGTGGGTTCTGTTACCGCGCTGGCGGGCGCAAACGTTGTGGCGTCTGGTGTTCAAGGTGTGGCGGACGCTGGAATCCCAGTTGTGGTTAAGGGTGACGCTAGTGTCGAACTGCTATTTGTCGCCGGAACTGGTGAACTAGGCACTACCAACGTGGTCGCAACCGGTGTTGCCGTTACCTCGGGGCTTGCCACCAACACGAGCCTTGGGTCGGTAACAACACAAACAGATCAAATCCTTGCCGTGGTTGGCGTGCTGGCTACCGCACAGTTAGGTGTACTGGCGAACGTGATCCTAGTCAGCGGGCTTGAGGCGTCTGTGGGCGTAGGGGACTTCTCTGTAGTCGCCCAAGCAAACACCGACGTCAGTCACGTGGTAGGTACTTTTGATGTTGGCGACTCCACGGTGGACGCTGCTGCGAACGTCTTTGTCACAGGGGTAGACGCTAGTTGTGTTGCGGGTGCTGTCGATATTATCGTCGCAACTGAGGTTTTGGGCGTTACGGCATCTCTGGAAGTCGGTAGCGTTGACCTTTCTACCGAAGCAAACGTAGATGTAAGCCATGTGGTGGGCGCTACTGAGCTGGGCAGTGTCGGTACAGCCGCTAGAGTAGAGGTTCCTGCGACGGGCGTAAGTACCAGCGCTGTTCTAGGTGATATTACCGTACTTACAATTCAGAGAGTTAACCTAGCCGGAGTCGTGGCCGCAGGTGGGGTAGGGACAGCGCAAGCCATTGGCGATGCCGCTGTGGGCGTAAGCGGAACACAGACAGTGGGATTTGTCGGCGCTGTTGGTATCGCAACGCGCGCGCCTGTTACAGGATTGCAAGGAAGCGCAATACTTGGTAATGTGACGCTAACAGCCTTAGCGGGGGTACCTGCTGTAGGACTTGCAGCGACGGGGTTTGTTGGGTTTGCTAACGTATGGGGCAAAATTGACGACTCTCAAACACCTAATTGGACTCCCGTTACTCACACACAAACTCCAAGTTGGCAAAACATAGCCGCATGAGGACTGAAACATGACAACGCAATACTCACCGATCCTTAAACTCGCCCTACCCGTGCAGGGGGGACTTACTGGCACTTGGGGCGACGTTATAAACAACAATATTACGTCGATGGTTGAAGAGGCCGTAGCTGGGCGAGCTGTTATAGATTCGTGGACGGCGGATTCACACACGTTGACAGTTTCTAGCGGCACTTCTTCCGAATCGCGTTGTGCTATGCTTGAGTTTACAGATACAGGCACAGCGCTGACTGGTGCGGGGACGGTAGTATGCCCGACGGCATCTAAAATATACATCGTAAAAAACGCCGCTGGTCAAAACATCACGGTGAAAACAGCTTCGGGTACAGGCGTTCTCGTCCCTGATGGACGCACCACGTTCTTGTTCTGTGACGGCACTGACGTCGTAGAAGCATTAACTCACACCACATCTATGCAGCTGGGTACAAGCACGACGGTTACCGCGGTCCTCGACGAAGATGACATGACGTCTGACAGCGCCACTGCATTGGCGACCCAACAATCTATCAAGGCGTATGTAGATGCGCAGATAGGTGGGCGTAACGTTGCAACGGACGGCATCAAACTGGATGGTATTGAGGCGGGCGCTACTGCAGATCAGACCGCAGCTGAGATCAAAACTGCTTACGAAAGTAACGCTGACACTAACGAGTTCAGCGATGCAGAGCAGACAAAACTAGCGGGTATTGAAGATTCTGCTACTGCAGATCAGACCGCAGCTGAGATCAAAACTGCTTACGAGAGTAATGCTGACACTAACGAGTTCAGCGATGCAGAGCAGACAAAATTAGCGGGTATTGAAGATTCTGCTACTGCGGATCAGACCGCAGCTGAGATCAAAACTGCTTACGAAAGTAATGCTGACACTAACGAGTTCAGCGATGCAGAGCAGACAAAACTAGCGGGTATCGAAGCGGGTGCAGATGTAACGGACACGACCAACGTGGCTGCTGCTGGCGCTTTGATGGACAGCGAAGTTACTAACCTTGCGCAAGTTAAAGCGTTTGATAGCTCAGACTATGCGACTGCTGCACAAGGCACGCTTGCAGACAGCGCACTGCAGAGCGGCGATAACATCTCTAGCCTCAACAACGATGCTGGCTACACAACTAATCAAGGTGACATCACTGGCGTGAGTGCAGGCGCTGGCCTTACTGGCGGCGGTGCAAGTGGTTCTGTAAGTCTTGACTTAGACTTGAGCCTCCTGACCACATCCACCGTGAATGGTAATGGTGACTATTTCGTTGTTGTTGAGAATAATGGCGCTCAGAGCAAGCTAACTAAGGGTAATATCAACATATCTGGCTTCAACAACGATGCTGGTTACACAACAAATACTGGTGATATTACGGCTGTGACCGCTGGCACAGGTCTTAGCG
>JAAHTG010000731.1_pt1 | contig 23404 bp, 19 predicted proteins | sample 6116081 | NCBI WGS metagenome assembly JAAHTG01 (sample SAMN13939989, study PRJNA603662) | sponge metagenome | isolation source: marine sponge | host: Mycale hentscheli | place: New Zealand | collected 2005 | reverse complement strand
TTTACAGGGGTATCGAAATCGTATTGTCCTGTATACATATGATTACTATTTTGTAAAATCGTAGGTGCTTCCATAACTTATCTTTGTAGTTAATTTATAACTTTTTATTATTTTATTAATTTCTTTTACTATATTTTTTTCTTCCTTACTTAGATCTAATAAAAACGCATCATAAGTATATAATACTAATTTTGTTTTTTTACCTCTTAGTAATTTTAATATATCCCATAATATACAAACGTTAGTTGATGTCTCCAAGTTTTGAAGAACATAATTCAATAACTTTTGCGGTTTCATATCTTGTGTATCATCCTTCCTAAGTATATACCCAGATTGAGGCATTTTAATCCAACCTTGATGTTGAAAAGTATCCCACAAATCATCCGTATATGCTTGTACCATTTTAAAAAACTCCAGATCTTTATATTTATCAAATACTCCTCCGTATAGTTGTTTAAATGTCAATTCCTTTGCTTTTTTATAATCCACACCATACATTTCAGCAAATGATTGGTGAATATCTTCCTCTTTAAATTCATAACCAATTTGATTAGCTAATAATGAAGGGTGGTATGCACTAATGTCTAATTCAAGTAATAAATCATTTCTTGGTATAAAGCATTTTCTCGATCCATTTTCTTTATTAAGAGCCGCATAATTAACTCCATTAAATGTGTTTGATGGTCTAGTTGTAAGCGTTTTTAAATTATATTGAGTATAGGTATAATCATCTTCAATTGGGTGGAATTGTTCTTCAAATAATTTTTTATCAACTTTAAGTCCATTAGCTTCAATAGCGGAGAAAACTATTGATGATCTTTGATTAAACCACTGGCAATAATCATCCTTACAATTCAAATTAAATACTCCTAAATCACTAAAAATTGCTTCACAATACTCATAGTGTTTTACTACCGGAATAATGCGGTTTACATCTGCTTTATTACTATAGTGTTGGTAGAAATACTTGTAAGTTTGTGGTTGTTCTGGTATATACGTATTATGTGTGGGTTGAATGTCGAAAAGAGCTTTTAAGGGAAGATATTGTAATGATAATTTTTTATTTCTTACATATATTTTTTCTATCTTACTTAACTCTTTAATTACAACGTGTAAATCCAATGATAAAGTTTCACTATGGTTAATACATAACATATAACCTTTATGCGCGTTTAATGGGCGTAAATATAATAATGATACATTGTCAAGGATAGGATGAGTGTTGAAATTATTAGGTATAACCTCTAAAAACACTTCATTAAAACCTTGACAACTAAAATCTTTAAATTGTTCGTTATCTTCTATTAGCCAAAACATAGACCTAATATACGAAAATATAATTTATACTCCTAACTAGGTTTAAAAAATTGAGAATAATTTTTAAAGTATTTTACTAGACCCTTAAATCTATTTTGTTTTTCGTATTGTGAAACTACATCAAAATTAATTTTTGATACTTCGCTTATAGAAGTACCTGTTAAAGTCCAAGTTATTTGAAAAGGTGCATATAATGAAAAAAGTAAAGAAGGGTCAGAATTACTTAAACCTTTAAAAGTATCTTTATTTATTTCAATATAAGTATTTTGATTTGTTCTTTTACATAAATATCTTGTAAATGCCCCTAAACTATATTCTTTTTCGGTTGGAGTAGGTAAAAAATATTGAGGAATTAATTTTATTTCGGGATTATTTACATCTACCCCTCTAGCTAAATCATAAGCTCTAACAGTTTCATAATCAAGATTTAAATCTTTAATTGAACCTGGTTGTACCCCTAAAATTGATATTGATGAATTATTATTAAGGGAAAGAGGTTCAAATTTAATTAATTCTTCATATGGGGAATCTTGGGGATTTTTTTTAGTATAATATTTTCCTGAAGAGGTTGACCAATATGAACCTATGTAATTTTCGTTAGTTGCAAGAATAACAAATTCACCACCATTAGTAAATAAATTAGTTTTTATTTGTGATTGAGGAAAATACATATTATTGGTTAAAATTTACCGTATTATTAGGAGTAGAACTTTTTTTAATATTTTTTTCATCTAAACCAGATAAAGTAAGTGCTTTTACTTTAGTGTCCCAACCTTTAGAATCAACTTTATGTTCATTACCGGTACATACAAAATCTAAAGTATCTGGGTAGGATTTTGGAAGAATTTCAGTAGTTATATAAAATTTTTCCATAATTCTTAAACCAGAAAATCCTTTTACATCTAAGCCCATATTAAAAGGAATAAATCCTTGAATCGAGGGAACTTGATTATCTTTATTTAATATTTGTGCTTGGTAGTTATTAATTTCTTGGTTTTGAGTAATTGATGATTCTATAAGATCTAATGATGGAGATTTACCTTCAGAATAAAATGATTTTACTAAACCTTTTTCAAAAAGATCCTCTTTTGTTTTCTCATAATTACTTGTAAACTCAGAACGTTGTTTTTTAGTTTGTTCTGCTTGGTTAGCACTAAGCTTTGTAGGAGTTACACTATCAATTAAACCAACATTAAATTTACTTAAACCTGTTGCATTTTTAACATCTGAGGGAGAATTTGTTGTTGAGATTGTAGTCATTGCCATAAATTCTTTAGATAAAGTAGAGCTAATATTAACTTTTTCTACAAATGATCCATTTTGTTGGAGTTTTTTCCACCCATTAATATTAAAAAGAGTTCTTTCTTTAGGAGGTTTAGTAGCAGTAGAAATTGCAACTTTAGGATCTAAAGGAACTTTATCTCTAATAATAATTTCATTTAAGTCTGTATCATATGCTACTGAAAATTTATTAATATTTCCTAGAGCATTTTGAATACCTTTAAAAAGTTCTATTAAAAAATCTAAAAGAATAACCCCACCATCTTTTTGAGATGATTTATAGCACCTCTTAATATAGTGGAGATTAATAGGAAGTTCCATTAAATTTCCAACTGTAGGGGATGAAGTAGAAAAATCTTCTCCTATTACGTCTTTAAAGTAAATTTGAGGGTTTTGTATTTGGCGCTTTAAATCATCTTCTTCCCCAAAATCATTTACAAATGGAATTATACAAACGTAAGGATCTGCTGATAGTTGGGTAGGTTGGGTGTAACAAAAATTACCTCCTCCGGTATTAATGTTAATATACGGAACTTTTTTGCTAGGTTGATCATTTTCTCCTGATGTTTCTCCACTATCATATAACAATAAATTATTTTGAATAAAATTTAATAATTTTCTTAATTTCATATATTGAAAGGGGGCATTGACTTCCATTGCTTTTGATCTTGATTTATTATTTGTAGTTTGAATCATTAATAAATCTTGATACCCGTTAGCTTCATTTGAAGAAAATGTATTTAAAACTTGTACTTTATTTAAGGATTTGAAAGTTCTTAATTCTTTAACTCGTTCTTGTCCCCCAAATTCAGAATCTCTCCACTCTGATAAGGCCAATTTTTGATATGAACTACTGCTTAAAAGAATACTTTTTCCTTTACTTTTAATATTATCTTTTAAATATTGATAACAGTTATATATAAAAGCATTTAATAAATCTTTTTCTTCATTTGGTATAGAGGTAGTAGGAGAAGGAGGTGTATTAAAAGGAGTTGGTTTTATTAATGTTTTATTATTAAATGTATTATAATCTTTATAAATAATTTTTGCTTCTGCTTTAGTTATATTATAGTCTGTAGGATTAGTTTCCCACTATACTTTATATTGCTCTTTAGTAGCATTTGAAACTTCAACTTCCCACGTATTATCCTTATCATCTTTACATTTTATAGTAATGTTACCACAAGTTGATTTAGATGAAAGTGGGGGTGAAGATGTTTTTTTAGTTGGGGGTTTAGAATTTCTATTAATAGTTAAAGATTCAACAACATCCCCAATGGACATTGCTGATACTTCTATATCAAATGAACCATCTGGTTGTAAATTCCATTTAAAATTACTTATTTTTCCATAATAACCATCATAATTTCCTTGAGATCCTTTAGTAAAATCTAAATTATTCCCACTAAGGGTTCCATCTCCTCTTTCTTTAAGAATTGCTTGAAATATACATTCTTTTGTGTATTGGGCAGCATCACCATTTAAAAATTTTGTTATTAAATTAAAAGCTTCAGTATTATAATTAGCAGTAGTATATTGTGGGTTTTCGGGTGTACCTTTGAAATACACAGAATTTCCCCACTCTAGTAAAAAAGTATATCCGGGGCGCATAAATAAGGTATCTAATATAGCAAATTGTTCTCTATTGTATGCTTTTATTTTAATAGTAGCACTTCTTAAAGAACCATTAGAACCCATATCTTTTATACTAATACTTTCAATTCCAGGCATAGGGACTAAACCTCTTTCTGAAGAACCTGCAAAACCATAAGCATTATTATTAATTATATTATTATCAGAATATGGGGTATTTAAAACTCCGCTTTTAGGAGTAGTAATAAGTTTTGTATTTCCATTTTCATCTGTAACTTTTGAAGTGTTACTTGTTCCATTAAATAGCACAAATTCTTGGGATAATTTTCCTTTTGAATAATTTTTGTTTCCTGTTAATTCTATACTTTTTTCTTCACTAATAGAAACTGATGAGATTAATCTAATCCAAGCTGTGTTGCTTGTCTGCCATGCTAAAACATGTTCATTACGATTTTGTAAACCTAATAACTGTTGTCTTAAATTAACTTGATTTGTTACCCATTGTCTTGGATTACTTCCTACTAAATTTGACATAATTTAAAACCTATTTATATTTGAATATTCTTGGAAAATTGATGTTATGTTTGTTGGAATTCGAATTTGAGAACCTATTGGGGGAAATATAGAAGTTGGGGGAATAGTTGGGTTTGCTGAGGCTATTATCCACCATAAACTTGAATCATTGTAATATTGATTAGCTAATAGATCATACCTATCTCTTTCATCAGTTATAACATAAATATCACTATCAGACAAAGGGATTGTTGGGTAAAAGTTAGTAGCATAATAACGATTACCTTTTAAAGTTCTTAATATTTCTATATCTGAATATCTGGACATTTATTATTTAATATTTTTTATACCTGAGAATATACTAGCTTCATTTGACAACTCCCAGCTACCATCATTATAGATATACCTACTATCTAAATCTGATGATGGTATAGCTTTACCTGTTGGTGTTTCTCTATCGTATCCTATAAACTTAGTACCCTTTTCTGGTATGAAGTTATGGATTGGGGTAAATGAAAATCCACTAACTTGAAGAACATGAGGTAATTGTGCTATATTTTCTTCTAAAGGAGTACCATTTAATTTTTTAGCAATTTCCCAAGGGGCAGCTTCAAATCCTCCAATAGATATACCTTCAAGAATACCAGGGACATCATCTAAATAATCACCTACTGTTAAGTATATTAAATTACCTCTCATAAAACCTTCATCACTATAATCTGGAGCGGTTAAGGATGCTAAATAATTAAGTTTTTCATATAATGGGAATTGTTCTTGTCTTGATTGAACAGCAACTGTAAATCCCATACTAATTTTTCTTTGAAAACCCCCATAAGTGTAAAAATCCTCACCTCTACCAACATAACTTGTAGAATTATATTTTGAAGAAAAAGAATCAGAAAATGAATCTATAAAAGCTCTAAAGGTAATAAAAGTTCTTTCTGAGGGATTATTATTGTTTACAACTGACATTCTAAATTTAATAAAATCACTATCTTCAACATCTGAAGCTACATTTGTAGTAGAATTATATAAAGGCTTCATAGCCATCCTATCACTAGTTTCTTCTAATTGATTACCTACGTCTGTTTTATTATAAACAACATTAAAAAGTTCTTTTCCATCTTTTTTTCCCCTTTTTCTTCTAACAGGTGTTCCTATTGGATTTCCTAATAAAGTACCTTTTAATAAATTATTAGTACCAATAGCTACTTTACCTATACCATAAACATCATTTTCACCTGGTTGGAGTTTTGTAGATGATCTTAAATCTGTAGGGCCAGGGAATGGTTGAGAAAAAATATCTTTTAAATTAGGATTTAAGAATGCAGGAATGTGTCCTATCCCAACTCCTGCTGCTGCTGTTTGAAGAGGTACTGCTAATGGGTTCCAAACTTGCATGGGATCAGCAAGTAATCCTTGTGCTAAGGCTACAGCATTAAAAGATAATCCTACATTGGTTTTAGTGTAAAGCTTTAATAATCTTTCTACATCATCTACTGCTGCTCCTACTCTTAATAAACCCCCTCTAGTTCCAAAATCATTATTAATTGTAAATCCTTGTAACCCCTGATCTTCGTTTTCATTCGAGGGGATTAAAGGATCAAGACCATTAGGAAAAGCAGCAAAAGCCCCTTTGGCATCAGCTGATGATCCATTACCGGGGCGATCATTACCAAATCTTAATGATTTAAGATTAGTTTTTAAGTCTATTAAAGGCATATGTTAGTTTTTATCCTGGGAGATTATCTACATACTTTTCTGGTGGAGTTTGAGGATCCAAATTTGAAGTTTGTAAAGAATCTGGATTTAGGGGAACTGTTAATTTTGGGGCATTAACTCCTCTTTCAGGTGTTGTACCATCAAAACTTAAGGGTGATCCTGTTGTTTCTAGTTTATTAATTAATGAATTTGCCATAATTTTTAATTTTTAATTTATATTGTTTTATTATACATATTATATTACTGGAGTCTATTAGTACCCATTACTAGGGCAGTACCAGCTTTTTCTCCATCTATATAAACATCCCCACCTTGTTGCACTGCAGCTATTAATATATCTAATTTAGCTTCAAGTGATTTACTAAACACATTCATAGATTTATCACTATTTAAAGGTACTACAGCTTCAGGACCAGCTTCTCCAATAAGAGCATTTGTAGGTCTATCCACTATACCACCTTCAGCAATTTTAACTCTAGGAATTTCAATTGTAGGAATGGTTTCTGGTCCTAAACCAGGTACATAATCCAACATAAAATTTATTGACTTGATTGGTAGATTAAGAAGTCCTTCTAATGTTGCAATTACTAAATTTAATAAACCTTCTCCAATAGTTTTCATACCATCACCAACTCTAGAAAAATCACCTTCTAATATTCCACCTATAACATCACCAATACCATCAAAAATTTTCTTTATTGGGTCTAGTATAGGTTTTAGTGCTTTTAGTTGATTCATAAACATTTTCATTGCGGCACCTACAATTTGCATTAATACATCTAAAATAGGTTTAATTGCATCTAATAAAACTTTTACTAAACTAATAATTGGGGGAAGAAGATCGGCTAATAGTTCACCAAATAATTCAATAATAGGCATTACTAGTTCTAGTATTTCTTTAATAATTGGAACAAGCATATCAACAAGATCTACAATTACAGGTAAAAGCATTTCCATTAGTTCACCAAATAATTCAATAATAGGCATGAGTGCTTCTAAAATTGTTCCAATTATTGGTAATAATGAGTTTAATAAATCTCCTATAATTGGTAATATTTTTGCGGCAACCTCCATTAGAGTTTTTACTATAGGGGCTAATGCTATTATTATTTGTTCTATAACAGGAGCTATCATTTTAAATAGATCTACTATAAATGGTAATATCGTCTCCAAAAGGTCTAATAAAACTGGAATTATAGGTTCAAGTGCACCTAAAATTGCTTCTATAATAGGTCTTATTTCTTCAAATAATGCTTTTATAAAAGGTAAAATCATTTCCATGATTTCTTTTAACACAGGAGCTAAAAATTCAACTATAGGTTCAATAATTTCCATTATTAAAGGTTGCAAATCTTTAAATAATTCTACAATTGGATGGAGAAGTTCAAATATTTTAGAAAAAGCTGCTTGTCTTCCTTCTTCGGCTGCTTGCATACTTTCAGCAACTGAAGCCATAGATTGCATTGCGGCTAATGATTTTTCTTGTGTACTAACCATATCTGTATTAGTTGCTTCATTTTCTTTAGAAGATACTAACATTTCGGCTAAACCATCACGAGATAAACCAACAGCTTTACCAAAGGCTTCCTGTTGAACCCTATTCATATTTTGGAATTCTTCAATAGAACCAAATTGGTTTTTTATTTCTTCCATTAAGGTGGCATTATCATTATTTAATGCCGCTTCCCTTGCTTTTTCTAAATTTAATTCTTTACCTGTAAGTAATTCAGCTTCCATTTCTGCTGCTAAAGAAGACTCAATATCTAACATACCATTAGCTATAGCTTCTACTTTAGACATTTCTAGACCTAAAGCTTTAGCTTGGGCTACTTGTTTTACCATTTGTTGGGCAGAACCTTTTGAGTTAAGTTTAACAATTGCTGATTGTTTACCTACAGCTTGCATTAAACCTCTCATACTAACATTTAATTTGTTAGCTTTAATTGTTTGTTGGGCTGTGGTAGCCATTTCTTCTGCTACAACCCCACCTTCTTTACCTGCTAATTTAGCGAATTTTTGAATATCAGCTACATTTTCTGCTGATAAACCTGCAAATACTGATAATTTTGTAAAAGTAGCTAATGTAGATCTAGATAATTTTTCAGCACCATCTAAAGATGAATATATTCCCCCCGCAGCTTGAATAGCAGCACCACCTGTAATACCCATTTCACCAGCTATTCCTCTTATTTCTCCAGCTAATTTATTAGCATTTTTCTGAGATGTACCTAAAGTTCTAGCTAATCCTACATTTTCTGAACTTATTCTTTTAACTGCTTCTTCACCTTTAGCATAAGCTTTTTTAATTTGATTAACTAATGCTAAAATTAAACCAAAAGGCCCTAAAGAAGACTTTAATGCTGCTCCAAAACCTTTAGCTGCTACTTTCATTTTTCCAAAGACTCCTAAACTTTTCGCACCTCCATTTGTAGCTTCTACAGCAAAATCTTTAGTTTTATTTCCTACTTCTGTAAATGCTTTTCCAAGAAAAGTACCACCTAAACCTAGTTTATTTAATGCTTTACCTGCCCCAGACATAATACCTCCAAAGGCACCTGTTGCACTATTTATATTTTTTTGTTTTGTTTTTTGATCTTCAAGATATTTGCTATTTTGATCTAATTGAGCACCTTGTTGTTCTAAAAATAAAACTTGTTGAGAAGCATTTGATAATGAAGCGCCTGCTTGGTCTAATTGGGCGGCTTTTTTATTTGCTAATTCTTGTGCTTTTTTTACTTCACTATCACTTATTGAAAGGCCTTGTTTTTGTGCGTCTACTAAAGTTTTTAATTTATCTTCTGCTGTTTTAAGTGACTCATTTCTTTTTTTGTATATGTCTATACTATTTTTTTCTTTATCACTTAAATCTTTAGTAATAGCACCTATTTGTCTACCAATATCTGCTGATTTAGATTGATTTTTTACTATGTCTTTTTGAACATCCTTAACAGAAGAATATTCACCACTAAGTTGTCTAGTTACTTTAACAGCTTCTCTAGTAAGAGATAAAGATGATTTGTCTAATTCACTTCTTTCTTTATTTTCACTTACAACATCTTTCATAACATCCCCTAATTGGGATGTTAGATTAATAGCTTTAGACATAAGATAAATTATTTCTTTTAAATTTTTTTTTCTCAATTCTTCTGCTGATGCCATTTATAAATTGGTTATATGTTATAAATATCAAAAGGCATCATTTTTTTGATGCCTTTGATACATATGATGGTAAATTTATTTTTGGAGCGGGGATTGATTTACTAGGTTTATTTAATTTAGATTTATCAGGATTAGCCCAATTTAAATCAGTATTAGATTTTCCATTACTACTAGTAGTCATGTTTGAATTTTGAGCTTCTTTTTCTTTTGTTATATACTCCTCAATAAATTTATGAGTTACATTCCTTAACCATATAGGAAAATTATAAACTTCTCCCCAAGAGTATCCACCACGCCCATAAAAAACAATTTCATGGATTATTCTAAATAAAGCAGCTCTATAATTCTGTGTCAGGCCATAAAAACCCGGCTTCCATCGGTACAATGGCCTCCTTCCCATCGTCGTCTGAAACGAACTGCATTTTTACATCAGGGTTAAGATTTTTAATATGTTTTCTTAATGCTGAAGAATCTCTAGCTAAAAGCATATTATCAACAAATTCCCTAATAGATTTTTTATCATCATCTCCATTTATAGATAAAATTTGGTGTTTTAAACGTGTAGAAATTGTTGGTGAAACACCTTTATTTACACGTTTTAATCCTTTAATTTCAGCATCAATTTTTTTCTCATCATGGCCTGTTAAAAACTTAAAAGTAATTTCATTTCCTGAATGGGGCAATTTAAAAGGAAATTCATTTAATCCTTTTTCACTAAGTTGATCTGCAGTTAAATAAGTTGGGTTTAGCAAAGATAGATCTATTGTTACTAACTCATCTTTATAAGTAAATGTGTAATCTTTACCATAACCTAAAATACGTGCTGAAATTAGGATAGCATTTTTATCCCCTATTAACAGATCATTGTAAGGGAATTTAGTTACAATTAAAGATTTTAGTAATTTATCAATTACTGTTCCATCTTTAAGATAGTTTTGGTTAGTTAAAATATCTTCTTCTTTAGCAGTCATGTATTTTAATTCTACAGTACCACTAGATAGAGGATGGTCTTTAGGGTATAATAAACCCTTTGATGGCAATTCTACTACTTCAGTAGGGAATTTAAATTTGTTTTCTTCCATAATTTTTATTTGTTATAACTTAATTATCATATATAAATATGAATATAAAAAGGGAGTTTGACATAGCCAAGCTCCCTTTAAAAATAATTGCAAAATTGTATTAGTAATTCAATACACAGTAATCCATACCAATAGTAACTGTTAAGTTTTGAGCTGCTGCTTCATTATCCCAGTTATATTCTCCGAATTCTGCGGCTTTAACAAAAGCACCTTTAATAATCCATTCAGAAACGATATCACCTACAGGACCTAAAACATCAATAGTTAGATCTTTTTTGTAGAAATCAGAATAACCATCTCTACCAGTTACTGATTCATGATGTAGACGAACCCATTCCATTACGGCTTGTGCTCCTGAAGGAGTGATTGGATCAAACATAGTCATTGTTAAATCATTCCATTTTAATTTACCCTTAATTTTTCTATATGTGTTGATGTGGTTAAGAACAATTTCTTCCTGCGAGAACCCGACTGATGAAATACCCTTAATTGTATACGATGGAATACCGTCTACATACATGATAAATCGATTCTGTACTTTTGGTTCAAAAGCTGTGAAAAATATTTCGTTTGGATCTATTACTGCCATTTTGCTTTATATTATGTTGTTTTGTTATAAATATTAAATTTTTCTTTCTTTATGCTGGGAAAGTAGCTCCAGTTGGTAAAACATTAAAATCTAAGTAAATGAATTCAGCTGTTTTAGTTGGTTGTAAATAAATTTGACCAATTAGCTCATTTCTATCAATTACATCCGCTGTATTATTACTATCATCCATGATTACTTTAAAAGCATATAAACCTTGTCTTTGTTGAACTGATTCTAAATATGGGTTTACTTGGCTTAAGAATGCATTTCTTGTAGCTATTGTATTTTGTTCAAATACTAAATTATCTGCTACTTGAGAAATATAAGATTTAAGTTCAATTAATAATCTTCTAACATTTACACGATCTAAAGCACTTGCTTTAGTTTGCAATGTTTTCTGACCAAATACTACTGTACCAGATCCTGGGAATGAAGCAATTGGGTTTACTTTACCTTGGTATAAAGTATCTCTGTTTGCTTGTGAGAATTTTCTTTCTGGTCTAACTACTGTAGCTAATCCACCTCTATTTAATCCTGCAGGAGCAAACCATGCTTCTCCTACTCTATCATTGTAAGCATAAACTCCTGGAATCATTGTTGAAGCTGGAACCCATACTAATTCTCCTGTTTCTGGACTTGTTGTTTGTAGCCAAGGAGCATAAACTGCTGCATAACTTGAATTGTATGCTGAAGCTTCTGCTGTCATAGCGTTGATTGTAGCTCCATAAGTTGAAGCATCTACAATTGCTAATGCATCTCCTCTTTCTTGTACCATATTAATTAATTTGGTAGTTGTAGAAGGAGCAGTTTCAATCATTACACCTGGTACTGTAATTGAATTAAAATTATATTCATCTTGATTTGATAATAAATCAATTGATGTTGTATAATTAGTATTATTTAAACCTTGAATATTTGCAGCTGTAGTAATTTTTTCATTAAATGCAGCTCCTGCAGTATTAAAATAAACCTGACCTGTTGCGCTTTCAAATGAACCACTAGCTACTGCTGGTAGTGATGCTGTATATTCAGATTTAAAATCTCCATTATTATCAAAATATTGAGGAGTTTTTGAGTTTACAGCTGAAACATATACATATCTTGATCTATTTGGGAAAGTACCATTATCTTGAACGTATGGTGTTGTATCACTAGTATTAACTGTTTTGTAACTATCACCTATTACTTTTGAAATATAATTTGGTGCTGTTGGGTCTAATGATAAATTAGCATAAGATTCTAATACTGTTTTTTCTGAAGTAGTATCATCACCTCTTCTAATTAATAATGAGAAAGTACCTGAAGAAGTACTAAATCCTGCTACTTCCCATCTTAAGTTATCAGATGATCCTGAAACTAAAGCGCCATCTACTTCTGAACCTGAACTGTTCATAATTTCACCTTCACCAAATGTTTTCAAAGTAAAAGAAGTTGCTACTGCTACTCCACTACCTGAAATGTTTGTTGATGTTGCACTTGTAAATGACCCAGATACAACTCTAGTTACTAATAGTGTAGTTCCACCATTATTAAAATAATTGTAAGCTGAATTTGAAGTTAAAAATTCTTGTTGTAAACTTGCACTTAAGAAAGTTGTTCCAAATGCTTGAGCATATTCACTGTATGAGGTTACTAATGTTGGAATTCCAACAGGACCTTTAACAGTAGGACCTATGATTGCAGCACCTGCTTGAATTGGTTGAGCGGTTATTGCGGAGAGATCATTTTCTCTAGCTAATACACCGGGTGATAATAATGTTTCTGCCATTTTATTGTAGATTAAAAATATGTTTTGTTATAAATATTATACTTTTTGTTAAAAGTCAAATTAGTATAATAACTTATTTATTTATTTTATTCTACAATACATATGACATAACCGTTTAAAAATGCAACAAATTTTGAATAGAAGTTAAAACTTGACTAGGTTTAATAGATTTAGTACACTCAAATTGTCTTGGGGTATCTTTGTGATCAGGACACCATTCCCAATCCCCAGGATTTAACCATTCTCTATTAAAACATCCTGTACAATTACCTTCAGGGGTTGAGACTCTTTCACAGTCTTCAAATTCAGTATAAGATTCACTAAATCCTGAAATCATTACTACTGGGGTATTGATAGCCCAAGCTAACCAAGATAACCCACTGCCAACTCCTATAAAAGCTTCGGCATGTTTTATTTGATTCATTCTTTTTTCAATTGGATAATCACCAGTTTCATCAATTACATTTAGTAAAGTTCCTCCTAATTTTGAATCATGCCATTTATCATTTAAGGGTTCATGAGTAATCATCATTACTTTATACCCTTTTTCATTTAAAATATCAATTATTTTTTGCCAACCTCCAGGATAATTCCAATATTTGGCATGAGCTGAGGCATGTGGAGCAATTACAACATATTTTTCTTCTATAGGGCGTCCTGTATCTAAAAAATTAATTCGAGGTTTTACTTCTTTATGGTTTAAATTTAAAATTTTAGTTGCTGTTGATTGCAGAGGTATAGGTTTAAAATCACAAGGAATTCTCTGTTCATCAAAAGTTTTATTATCTCCTTCACCCTTATAAAACCATCCTATTCCATACATAGCATATAAATTAGGGACTGAATCTCCAGGTTTTACAAATTCTAGTTCAGGATATAAATCTTTAAACCAATTATTTTTAAATGTAGAAACAATTACATTACATTTATGTTGTTTTTTAAATTCTTCAACATACGGAAACCATGCTAATGTATCACCAATAGCATCTGAATCTAAATGGATGTAAATTCTTTTACCTTCAGGATTATAAGTATGTTCAAATACTAATTCATTATTTTCAATATCGTAAACTTTAATTTCCCAACGAATAAAATATTTTATATTAGTTCTAGTCCACATATTATTACCAATAATAGTATTATGAATGATTTTATTAGTATTTAAATCTTTCATAATAACCCTATACTGTTTATTTTGCTTACCTAGAATCTCAATAAATGCCCCTTCAATAAAATTAACATTAAAAGTATTAGTAGGTACCTTAATAGGTAAATTTAAATTTTTAATTGAATTATAGGTACTAATTAACTCTTGCTTCATAACACTTTATTATATATTTTAAATAAATCTTTTGTTCTATTTTCCCAACTAAAATCTTTTCCGGTTTGAATAGAATTAGCTATATACTTATCCCAATTATTTAAAATATCATCTAATCCTTCATTCATACGAAATATATTACGAGGGGCTCTCCATAAACCATGAAAATCTGTTTCCATTTCTATCCATCCTATAATAGGTAACCCACAAGCTGCAGCTTCTAATAATGTAAGATTTGGATGTCCTGCTTCTAATTCTGATGGATGGAGGAAAATATCATGACCCCAATAAATTTTTCTTAAATCTTTATTATCAGGTTCCCAAATAAAATTTAATTTAGGATAATTCAAAACCCATAAATTTTCATTTATCCAATTTTGGTTATTTTTAGGTCCTACAATAGTAAGAGGTAAATTATTTAATATAGCTAAACCAACACCATAAGAAAATCCTTTTCGATCATGTCCATTTTTTCCACCCATACCATTATTAGCAACCATTAATAATTTGGGTTCATCTGGGGTAGCACGTGGAAAAGGAGTTGGGTAAAATTCATTAGTATTTACCCCATGTGGAAAATATACACATTTAGGATGATCAAAATAATCAACTAACCATTTAGCTGGCATTAATGATATTAAAGAACCTTCAATTGCTTCTAGGTTTTCTTTAAAAGTAGCAGATTCTTTACCATAATATTTTACATGATGATCATGGAGTTGATAGACATAAGGAATGCCTTTATTTTTTAAACCTATTGCTAAATTAGCTACATGGCAATGAACTATATCATATTCTCCAGGACGGATAAAACTAGATAGTTTATGAGTAGAATGATGACCTAATTTTCTTTGGTTTTCTTCAAACTCCCATATAATTTTTTCAATTGCCCCCCAATTTTTTGGAGGTATAGCTAACCCACAAGCGGGATCTACATGACATATCTTCATATTGTTGCGTAAATTTCAGGACTATTTTCATCCATTCCTTTAAATTCTTGTTCTATAATACTAAATCCTGGGAGGTGTTTAGTATAAATTTTTTCAGCCGTACCTACTTTTAATTGTGCTACATTACATACCCACATATCAAATGCATCCCAAGGAGTACTTTTAATTTTATCTTGAATATATTCTAATCTATTATTATTAATTAAATATGATTGAGCTGGGATAAATGGTGTTACATTTGTATAAATATCTTCAATTTTAGGTCCATTTAAATTACGATTATTAAATGGGTTACCAAATCCAATTATATCCTGATTATTTTCTTTTGATAATCTACTAAAACGATCTAATGCTTGTCTTAATTCACTAAAAGGAGAATCTACAATTACATCACCTTCAAAAATTAAAATAAAATCATAATCTTTATTATCTTCAGATAAAATAGCATCTGTGTGGGCTTTATAACACCCATAATGTCCTGGGGCTAATTTATAATGTCCAGGTTTATCTTGAACATCATTAGGTCTATTACAAATATCTTTTGGTGGTGTTTCAGTCCAAATTTTATTGATACGTTGTTCGTATTTAATACCTGTTAATTGACAAAATTCTTTAATATTTTCTACTGATTGGATTTCTTTTTCATTTGTATCTGGTTCAGTAACCAAATGCATTAATTTTATTTTAGGGTTAGATATAAATTCAGTTTGATCACCAAACCATTCAAATAAACCATTTTTATCTATTTGATTATTTATATAATCATCATTTATTTCTACAACTTTAGAATTTAAAATTGAATTAGTAACTAAATCATAAGTATCCCAAATTACTTTAAATGTGTCTCCTTCAGTAAATTTTACAATATCATATGTATGAAACTTACTAGTAACTTCATATTCAGATTGATTAATAATTTTTCCATTTTTTTCAAGTGTATATTTTAATAAACGGCTATCATTATTATTTGAAATTTGGACATATGGGATAAAATGATTAGGGATATTACTAGGTAATACTGAAAAATATTCTACACGGGAATAATCTCTATGTATAAAGGTTTTAGTACATTCTTCTTGAAATTTTTCTTTAGACTCCCAATGCACATTTAAATCATTTTTAAAACCGTGATACATAAGATTTTCTAAACCGTTAGATTCGGAACCCCAATCATACATTAAATTATCATATTGTTCTGCATTATTAATTTTAGGATTTTGGAGAAAAAATTTAGTATGACTTACTAAAAACCAGGTAATTATTTGATTTCCTTCAGCAGCAATATCTTGTCCAAAAAATGCATTTTTAGAATTAAGAATTGAACTTATTTTATTTACATAAGAATCATCTTGTATAATATAATCATAATTAAGAAAATATACTTTTCTTATTCCTAAACCTTCTGCTAAAGAACATCCATTATAATAATTTGTGTAACAAGTAGGACCATGGTATACATCATTATCTTCACCTGTAAGATTAACTTGGGCTTTCATTTTATCATTTGATATCCAAGAATGTTTATAAAATGTATGTTTAGTTAAAATATTATTATTATCATTAATAGAATAATCAACTAATTTATCTAATTCTTCAGGGATAGGAATATGAGAGGTTAATATTACTTTACGACCTGTTTTTTTAACAGCTTCAATACATTCTTTAGTTGTATCTATTATAGCTTTAGTAACAGGATAAGTTGAAATAATAAATGCTTCTTCCTCAGGGTCAATATTTAAAGGTTTTGAATATTGAAAATCTGATAATTCTAAAATTGAATTAATTATATTTACATTTTTATTTTTGTCCTCAAAATCTAGGTAATCTACATTATCAAATTGATCAAAATAATCTAAATATACAGGAAGATTATAAATTAATAAATTCATATTCCATGAAATTGCTTCACGAATTACTAAAGGCATTGTTTCTTTATCCGTATTAGTTCCACGTGAAGTAAATAGAAATAAATCCATTGCCTTATAAAAATTATCAACATCACTACGTTCATTCCACCAGGTTACATTGGGGGGTTTATTAGACATTAATGGTTCCCAATAATCTCTAAAATTATCTGCTTGATTACCTACACTATGAAATTCAACATCTGGGAGTAATCGAGCATATTCAAAAAATTCTGATTGGTTTTTTCTTGGTGTAAATAACCCAACGTGTAAAACATGTTTTTTATTAGGATCTAATCCTAAAGCACTTAATGCTTCTTCTCTATTGGGGCGTTCTTTATATTCAATAGGGTAATAAATTACCTCTTGAGGTACATTAATATTTTTATATTGTTCTTTTTGCCACTCTGATACAAAAATAAATTTATCTGGTAGGAATGTTTTATTATTAGTATCCATAGATGAATCGTGGGATGTTTCTATTAAAGAGTATGATCTATTTTGATTATATAATCTTTTAGCAATTTCAAAATCCATAAAATATTCAGGGATTTCTTCTAAATGAATTACATCAGGTTGGATTTTATTTATAATATTAAAGAGTTCAGTTTTATCTTCACCTAAAACAAAAAATCGTTCGGGAGGGATCATACTTTGCAATCGATCCTTTTGAACAACTAATACACCACCTGTTAGATTATCCCATTCAATTAAATAAATTTCAAATTCATCTTTTATTAATTCTACTTTTTTAGTAAGATATTGTGGTAACCCTCCTGTTGATAAATGAGGGGCAATGCAAAGCAATTTTTTCATAAACTAATTTTAGTAACAATAATATAATAACTTATTTATACATATCCAAATTTTAAGGAGTAACCCATGCAGGTAGATAATAATCCTGACCTCCAATTTGTACTATTACCCATCCTCTAGCTATTAAACCTGTATTATCAGGAACCTCTGGTTCAAAAAATCCATTTAAATCTGGGTTGTTTGCTGCTGCTGAAAATGAGTGAGGTGTACCACCTCCACCACTACCACTTGTACCTGAAGTACCAGGTGAACCTGTACCACTTGATCCTGAAGTACCATTTGAACCTTGAATAGAAGCTCCTGAAGTGTTAGATTGTCCAGATGTACCAGCAGTGCCTGTAGTTCCTGAGGTATTAGAACCACCTGAATTACCTCCTAAACCTGAAGTACCTGTTGATCCAGATGAACCACTTTTACCTGATGTTCCTGAGGCACCAGTTGAACCTGAGACACCACTTGTGCCTGAAGTACCATTTTTACCTGAAGTTCCTGAGGCACCAGTTGAACCTGATACACCACTTGTGCCTGAAGTACCATTTTTACCTGATGTTTTTGATGCTCCTGTTGTGCCTGAAGTTCCTGAAGAACCTGAAGTACCACTTTTACCTGATGTACGAGAAGCACCTGTAGTACCTGATGTACCTGATGAACCAGAAGTTTTACTTGAACCAGATGCCCCTGAAATACCAGAAGTACCTGTTGAACCGCTTGTGCCTGAAGTACCTGATGTGCCTGAAGATCCTGAAGTACCTGATTTTCCTGATGTTCTAGAAGCACCAGTTGAACCTGAAGTTCCTGAAGAACCTGATGTTCCTGATTTTCCTGATGTACGAGAAGCACCTGTTGTTCCTGCAGTTCCTGAAGAGCCTGAGGTACCTAATGATTGACCACTTGTACCATTTATTCCTGAAGTACCTGATGTACCTGAAGAACCTGAAGTACCTGATTTACCAGAAGTACCATTTGAACCATTAGTACCTGATGTTTTACTTGAACCAGATGCTCCTGAAATACCAGAAGTACCTGTAGAACCACTTGTACCAGAAGTACCTGATGTTTGGCTTGCACCCGAAGAACCTGTAGAACCACTTGTGCCAGATGTACCAGAAGTAGTAGGAGTATCACCACCACCTGAAGTACCTGTTGAACCACTAGAGCCTGAAGTACCTGATGTACCCGTAGATCCTGATGTACCCGAAGTACCTGAAGATCCTGAAGTACCTGATTTTCCTGATGTTCTAGATGCACCAGAAGTACCTGTTGAACCACTTGTACCTGAAGTACCTGATGAACCTGATGTTTTACTTGAACCAGATGCTCCTGAAATACCAGAAGTACCTGTTGAACCTGAAGTACCTGACTTTCCGGAAGTACCATTAGCACCTGAAGATCCTCCTGAACCTGAAGTACCTGATTCTCCTGAAGAACCACTTGCACCTACTGTACCTGAAGTACCTGTAGAACCACTTGTACCTGATGTTTTACTTAATCCTGAAGCACCTGCTATACCACTTGTACCTGTAGATCCTGATGTACCCGCTGTACCTGAAGTACCTCCTACACCTGAAGAACCTGATGTGCCTGATTCACCTGAAGAGCCTGAAACACCTACTGTACCTGAAGTACCTGTTGAACCTGAGGTACCTGAAGTAGCACTTCCACCTGAAGCACCTGCTATACCACTTGTTCCTGTTGAGCCACTTGTACCTGATGTGCCTCCTGTGCCTCCTACACCTGAAGATCCTCCTGAGCCTGAAGTTCCTGATTCACCTGAAGAGCCTGAAGCACCTACTGTACCACTTGTACCTGTAGAACCGCTTGTACCACTTGTTTTACTTGAACCAGCAGCACCGGCTATACCACTTGTTCCTGTTGAGCCACTTGTACCTGCTGTACCTGAAGTACCTCCTACACCTGAAGAACCTGATGTGCCTGATTCACCTGAAGAGCCACTTGCACCTACTGTACCACTTGTACCAGTTGAACCTGAGGTACCTGATGTTTTACTTGAACCTGCGGCACCTGCTACACCTGAAGTACCTGTAGATCCTGATGTACCAGAAGTACCTGCTGTACCTCCTACACCTGAAGATCCTCCTGAACCTGAAGTACCTGATTCTCCTGAAGAACCTGAAGCACCCCCTGTACCTGAAGTACCTGTTGAACCTGATGTTTTACTTAACCCTGAAGCTCCTGATATACCACTTGTTCCTGTTGAGCCACTTGTACCTGCTGAGCCACTTGTACCTCCTACACCTGAAGATCCTCCTGAACCTGAAGTTCCTGATTCACCTGAAGAGCCTGAAGCACCTACGGTACCACTAGTTCCTGTTGAACCACTTGTACCACTTGTTTTACTTGAACCTGAAGCTCCACTTATACCTGAAGTACCAGTTGAACCTGAAGTACCTGATGAAAATGATGTTCCTGATGAACCTGAAGTACTTCCTGAAGTACCAGATGTTCCTGATTTACCTGAAGTACCACTTGCACCTACTGTACCTGAAGTACCTGTTGAACCACTAGTACCTGACGTATTTGATATACCTCCAGCACCAGCTGAACCTGAAGAACCTGAAGTTGTTGAATTACCTTGAGTACCTGATGTACCTGAATTACCATTAGAACCTGATGTGCCCCCTATACCTGAAGAACCTGAGGTTCTACTTAAACCTGTAGTACCTGATGTACCTGAGGTTCCAGAAGTTACACTACCTCCTGATGAACCTGATGTACCATTTGATCCACCACCCCCAGATCCTCCTATAACTGAAACTACACGACCATCTTTATCAGTAGCTAAAACTCTATCTGTTCCTGGATCTGAAGTAGAACCTGTAGGGACACTTAAAAGGAACAAATCTTGTTTAAAAACTGATTGTCCTGGTGAATCTCGTCTACTGGAAAATTTTCTCTTTTCAGCCATTTAAGGTCAATTAATTTATCTTATGATAATAAATATGAAAATAAGAAAGGGCGTTAGCCCTTCCAAATCTTATTTAAGAATAAAAAATTATTGTTGGGATGGTTTTTTAAGAAGTTTTTTGCGTATTTCTTCACTTGATGCTATTTTAGCGCTATTTAATTCTTCTAAAGTTACTCTTAGCATAGGTTTACCACTAGCTTTCATTTTTTCTTCTATTTCAGGTGTTAATTTTTTCATATTATTTTTTTATTTTATCCGGCGTATCCTGGGAATACATAATCTGTCCCAGATACATTTATAAGCAACCACACATCTGGTTCTCCACAAATAAAATTAGGATTAACATTTGTAAATACTTCTTCAATTCCAAAAGGACCACCTGGAGGTTGGGTAGTTGGTGCTCCTCCTGGATTATTAACTCTTAGTGAGTTAGTAATTAAAGCACCATTAACTGTAAGTGTAGTTCCTGAAATTCTTAAAAAAGAAACTGATGATACTTGAGTTGCTGAATCTGTTTTAATTAAGAAATCTGGGAAGTTTGCAAATGCCCCACCACTAATACCACTTGTACCATTTATACTTGTACCTGAAGTTCCGGCAACACCTGTTGTACCTGAAGTACCATTAGCACCGGATTGTCCATTTGCTCCATTATTACCTGTAGTACCTGAGGTACCATTAGTTCCTGATGTTTTACTAGCACCTGATGCACCATGATTACCTGAAGTACCATTTGTACCACTTGTACCTGAAGTTCCTGAAGTTCTAGATCCTGAACCACTATTACCATTAACACCTGTAGTACCATTTGTACCTGAAGTACCAGATGTTCCTGAGGTTTTACTTTGGCCTGAAGTACCTGATGTTGCTCCAGTTGTTCCTGAAGTACCATTTTTACCTGCGGTACCTGAAGTTTTGCTTTGTCCTGAGGTACCTGCTGTACCTGAAGTTTTGCTTAGGCCTGAAGTACCGCTTGTAGAACCTGTAGTACCTGAAGTACCATTTTTACCTGCTGTACCTGAAGTTTTACTTTGCCCTGAAGTACCTGCTGTACCTGAGGTTTTGCTTAGGCCTGAAGTACCGTTTGTAGAACCTGTAGTACCTGAAGTACCATTTTTACCTGAAGTACCATTAGTACGGCTTACACCCGAAGTACCTGCAGTGCCACTTGTACCTGATGTAAATGCTCCTGAACCACTTTGACCTGCTGCTCCATTATTACCTGTAGTACCTGAAGTACCGTTTGTACCACTAGTTTTACTTAGGCCTGAACCACCAGCATTACCTGAAGTTCCTGAGTTACCTGTAGTACCTGAAGTACCATTTGTACCTGAAGTTCTACTTATACCTGAAGCTCCTCTATTACCATTAACACCATTTGTACCACTTGAACCATTTGTACCTGAAGTTCTACTTACACCACTTTGTCCAGCATTACCATTATTTCCTGTAGTACCTGAGGTACCATTTGTACCTGATGTTTTACTTAGGCCTGAACCACCAGCATTACCCGAAGTACCTGAATTACCTGTAGTACCTGAAGTACCATTAGTTCCTGATGTTTTACTTACACCACTTTGTCCAGCATTACCATTATTTCCTGTAGTACCATTTGAACCATTTGTTCCTGAGGTTTTGCTTGCACCACTTTGACCTGCTGCTCCAGCAGCACCTGTTGAACCATTTGTACCATTTGTACCTGAGGTTTTGCTTACACCACTTTGACCTGCATTACCATTATTTCCAGTTGTACCTGAGGTACCATTTGTACCTGATGTTTTGCTTAAGCCTGAACCTCCGGCATTACCTGAAGTTCCTGAGTTACCTGTAGTACCTGAAGTACCATTGGTTCCACTTGTTTTGCTTAAACCTGATTGTCCTGCTGCTCCAGCAGCACCTGTTGTACCATTTGAACCATTGGTTCCAGATGTTTTGCTTAGGCCTGATTGTCCTGCTACTCCAGCGGCACCTGTTGAACCATTTGTACCATTAGTTCCTGATGTTTTACTTGCACCACTTTGTCCAGCATTTCCATTATTTCCAGTTGTACCTGAAGTACCATTTGTACCTGATGTTTTGCTTAAGCCTGAACCTCCGGCATTACCTGAAGTACCTGAATTACCTGTGGTACCTGAAGTACCGTTTGTACCACTAGTTTTACTTAGACCAGATTGTCCTGCGTTTCCAGCATTACCTGTAGTTCCGTTTGAACCATTAGTTCCAGAGGTTTTGCTTGCACCACTTTGACCTGCTACTCCAGCTGCACCTGTTGAACCATTAGTACCATTTGTACCACTAGTAGCACTTGCTCCTGATTGACCAGCGTTTCCATTATTTCCAGTAGTACCATTTGAACCATTTGTACCACTTGTAGCACTAGCACCTGATTGACCAGCGTTACCACTATTACCTGTTGAACCATTAGTACCTGAAGTACCTGAAGTTTTGCTTAATCCACTTTGT
>JAAHTG010000894.1_pt1 | contig 23423 bp, 11 predicted proteins | sample 6116081 | NCBI WGS metagenome assembly JAAHTG01 (sample SAMN13939989, study PRJNA603662) | sponge metagenome | isolation source: marine sponge | host: Mycale hentscheli | place: New Zealand | collected 2005 | reverse complement strand
AAACCGAGCTTGCGTACAGAGTCCCGGCCTCAAAGTTTACACGTAAGAAACTTGACACAAACGCAGCGGTCAAAGAGATCACGGGCCTTGACACCACGATTGACTGGAAGAACACAGGCGACAACTCGTACGATGGTGAGAAGCTCAAACTCCTCGTCCACGATGAATCGGGTAAATGGGAAAGGCCAAACAACATCCTCAATAACTGGAGGGTTACGAAAACAACACTTAGATTAGGTAGTAGAGTAATAGGTAAGTGCATGATGGGGTCAACCTCAAACGCTTTAGACAAGGGTGGAGAGAACTTTAAAAAACTTTACTATGATTCAGATGTTACAAAAAGAAACCGCAATGGACAGACTCGCTCAGGACTCTATTCTTTGTTCATACCTATGGAGTGGAACTACGAGGGATACATTGATTCTTATGGCATACCTGTATTCGACACGCCAGAAAAAGAAGTTGTAGGACCACATGGAGACGTAATAGATCTAGGTGTTATAGAATATTGGCAAAACGAAGTTGATGGTTTAAAGGGAGATCAAGACGCTTTAAACGAATTTTATAGACAGTTTCCTAGGACAGAAGATCACGCTTTTAGAGACGAAGCAAAACAGTCGCTGTTTAACCTAACAAAAATATACGAGCAGATAGATTTTAACGGTGATTTAAAACACAGCTCTTTAGTTACTAAAGGTAGCTTTCAATGGAGAGATGGTATAAAGGATACTAGCGTTATATTTGTTCCAAATAATAATGGAAGATTCATGGTTACATGGGTTCCACCTGAAAACTTACAAAATCGTGTAATAGTAAAGAATGGTGTTAAGTATCCAGGTAATGACGGCTTAGGTGCTTTTGGTTGTGATAGCTATGATATATCAGGTACTGTTGATAGCAGAGGTTCTAATGGAGCTTTACATGGTTTAACTAGTTTTAGTATGTTAGACATACCTCCTAATCATTTCTTTTTAGAATATATAGCTAGACCACAAACAGCAGAGATATTTTTTGAAGATGTATTGATGGCTTGCGCTTTTTACGGCATGCCTATACTGTGTGAAAATAATAAGCCAAGACTATTATATCATTTTAAACGTAGGGGTTATAGAGGTTTTTCAATGAATAGACCAGATAAAGTTTATAATAAGTTATCTGTGACGGAAAGAGACATAGGTGGTATACCAAACTCTAGTGAAGATATAAAGCAAGCACACGCAGCTGCTATAGAAACTTACATAGAAAGCTTTGTAGGTTTGCAAGAAAAAGGTTATGGAGATATGTACTTTCAAAGAACCTTAAATGATTGGAGTAGATTTAACATAAACAATAGAACTAAGCATGATGCATCTATTAGCTCTGGACTGGCGCTAATGGCTTGTAATAAAAATAGATATAGACCTATACCAAAAAGAGAAATTATATCTTACAATTTAGGCATGAAAAAATATGATAACACTGGTATTGTTTCTAAAATTATAAAATAAATGAATATAAATTATAATGCTAATAGCGCTTTTCCCAATCAGGTAGTACCTTTGGAGGAAAAATTAAGTCTTGATTATGGTTCAAAAGTTGCTGATGCTATACAGTCTGAGTGGTTTGCACAAGGTAGAACTAATGGAAATAGATATCTAACCTCTTTTAATAACTATCACACGCGTAGATTGTATGCAAGAGGAGAACAATCAACACAAAAATACAAAGATGAATTATCTATTAATGGTGATTTATCTTATTTAAATTTAGATTGGAAACCTGTACCAATACTTTCTAAGTTTGTAGACATACTAACTAACGGTATATCTAATAAAGATTATGATATCAAAGCTTATGCCAATGATCCAGCGTCTATAAAGAAAAGAACAGACTATGCTACTAACCTAGCTATGGATATGTTTGGCCAAGACATAATACAAGAAGTACAGCAAACTACAGGATTAAACATATCAAAAACAAATATACCTCCAATTGATCTTCCTAAAACTATGGAAGAGATGGAGTTGCATTTACAACTCTCTTATAAGCAAGCTATAGAAATAGCAGAAGAAGAAGCCATAACGCAGACATTAGATAAAAATAAATACGACCTACTAAAGCGTAGATTAAACTACGACCTAGTAACTCTTGGTATCGCGGCTGCTAAAACAAATTTTAATACAGCGGAAGGTATTACATTAGATTATGTAGATCCTTCTTATATGATTTACTCGTATACAGAAGATCCAAACTTTGAAGACATATACTATGTTGGTGAAGTTAAAGCAGTTACTATAGCTGAGATTAAAAAACAGTTTCCTCATATACCAGACGATGAATTAACTAGGATTCAAAAATCATATAGCAATAACAACTATATATACGGTTGGGGAGCTTATGACGAAAACACTGTTCAGGTTTTATATTTCGAATATAAGACTTACATGGATCAAGTATTTAAGTTAAAGCAAACAGATCAAGGTCTTGAAAAAATACTAGAAAAACCAGATACATTTGATCCACCTAAAAACGATAATTTTGATAGAGTGTCTAGAAGTATAGAGGTTTTATTTCAAGGTGTTAAAGTTTTAGGTGCTGACATGATGCTTGAATGGAAGATGGCTGAAAACATGACGAGGCCGATGGCTGACACTACCAAGGTAGAAATGAACTACACTATATGTGCGCCTAGAATGTACAAGGGTAGAATAGAATCTATAGTTAGCAAGACAATAGGTTTTGCAGATATGATCCAGTTAACACATTTAAAGCTACAGCAAGTTATATCAAGAATGGTTCCAGATGGTGTATTCTTAGATATGGACGGTTTAGCAGAAGTTGATCTTGGTAATGGTACAAACTATAATCCAGCGGAAGCACTTAATATGTATTTCCAAACTGGTTCTGTTGTTGGTAGGTCTTTAACGCAAGACGGGGCTATGAACGCTGGTAAAGTACCTGTTCAAGAATTATCATCATCATCAGGGCAAGGTAAAATAGGTGCTTTAATAAGTACATATAATTATTATGTTCAAATGATTAGAGACGTAACAGGTCTTAATGAAGCTAGAGATGGTAGCTTACCTGATAGAGATACATTGGTTGGGTTACAAAAGATTGCGGCTCAGCAATCTAATATAGCTACTAAGCACATTAACAACGCGAGTCTATACCTAACGCTTAGACTATGTGAGAACATATCTAAAAAATTAGCAGATGTTGTTAGCTTTCCTTTAACAGCTAATGCTTTAAAAAATTCTATATCTACTTTTAATGTTCAGACATTAGCAGAAATATCTAATTTAAATTTGCATGACTTTGGTATATTTTTAGATTTAGAACCTGACGAAGAAGAGAAAGCACAGCTTGAACAAAATATTCAAGTTGCATTACAGTCTGGTGGTATTGATTTAGAAGATGCTATAGATCTTAGGCAGATACGCAACTTAAAGTTAGCTAATCAAATGCTAAAACAAAAACGTAGGTTAAAGCAAGAAAGAGATCAGAAAGCAGCTCAAGCAAACATGCAAGCTCAAGCGCAGGCTAATGGTCAGCTAGCAGAGCAAACAGCTATGGCTGAAACACAAAAGCAACAAATACTAACTGATCAAAAAATGCAGTTAGAACAAGCTAAGTCTCAGTTTGAAATACAGCGTATGCAAGCTGAAGCAGCTATAAAAAGAGAACTTATGGCTGAAGAGTTTAACTATAACGTTCAACTAGCTAAAGAAAGATTTAATGGAGAAAAAGGAAAAGAAGATAGTATAGAGGATAGAAAAGATAAAAGAGCTAGAATAATAGGAACACAACAATCACAAATGATACAGCAGAGACAAAACGATGGAACACCTATCGACTTTGAATCTACTAACGACAATTTAGGAGACTTTGGCTTAGAGGCCTTTGGTCCTAAATAATTTTTTAATTTTATAATATTATATTATGTCAGAAGTAAATCAGGCCGTAGAGGTCAAACAAGAAGGTGAGTTTTCTTTAAAAGGTAAGAAAAAAACACCAAAGAAATTTTCCGATACATCAAGCAGCGAACCGGTTAAAGTTGATTTAACAAAACCTGAAGCACAGGGAGAGGTTGTGCCAGATGTCATTAAGGTTGATTTAACAGAAAAAAAAGAAACAGATGCCGTTCAAGAGTCAAGCACAGAGAGCGTGGATGTATATGAACCATCCGCAGATGGCAAAGAAGTGGGAGAAACACACGCCAAGCCCCAAGACACTACCCAAGAAGTTACAATCCAAGAAATAACTGAAGAAGAGGTAGACGAAAAAACAGTGGAGCTTTACGAGGAAGCAGAGCAAGCTGTTAAAGATCAAGTTACTCAGGGAAAGGATTTGCCTGAAAACATACAATCACTTGTAGACTTTATGTCTCAGACAGGTGGAACAATAGAGGATTACGTAAGACTTAATCACGATTACTCTAATGTAAATGAAAAGGTATTACTCAATGAGTACTACAAACAAACTAAACCTCATCTTGATAAAGAAGAAGTTGATTTTCTTATGGAAGATAATTTTTCTTACGATGAGGAGCTTGATGAGCCAAGGGATATTAGAAAAAAGAAATTGGCTTTCAAGGAAGAAGTTGCTAAGGCCCGTAAGGAGCTTGATGCTATGAAGGATAAATACTACCAGGAAATCAAGTTGAGACCTGGTGTTACCCAAGATCAGCAGAAAGCTATGGACTTTTTCAATAGATACAAGCAGCAAGAAGAGAATTCGAAAACTCTTCAGCAGGATTTTAAAGTACAAACTGAAAAAATTTTCAATGATGATTTCAAAGGTTTTGATTTCAGTTTAGGAGAAAAGAAGTTTAGATACAAGCTACAAAATCCATCTGAAGTAGGTAAATCACAGCTCAACATAAACACTTTTGTTTCAAAATTTGTAGACAAAAATGGAGCCGTGACAGACCCTTCTGGTTATCACAAGGCTATGTATGCTGCTATGAACTCGGATAAAATCGCTAATCATTTTTACGAGCAAGGAAGAGCTGATGGTATTAAAAATATTGTCGACTCATCTAAAAACTTAAGTAATGACAAGCCTAGGCAGGTTGCCGATGGAAACGTCTTTATAAACGGGTTAAAAGTAAAATCAATAAGTGGATTAGATTCGTCTAAATTAAAAATAAAAAAACGAAAATTTAACTAATTAAACTTTTAAAATTATGGCTTTAACACCACAATTTGGTTCGATAGTACCATCGCAGCTGCAACAGCCGCTTGCTAATAACTATCTAACATTTGACGGTGCTGCTGGCGGAAACTTCGCGCAGCAATACCTACCTGAACTTTACGAAGCAGAAGTAGAGCGTTACGGAAATCGTACGCTATCTGGATTCTTACGTATGGTTGGGGCTGAACTACCAATGACATCTGATCAAGTAATATGGTCTGAGCAAAATAGACTACATGTAGCCTATGACAACTGTACATTTAACAGTGGTGCAGGTACTATTACTATTCCAGTTGCTGCAAACATTATCAACGTTATATCTCCACAGCAAACTATCGTTGTGATGGATGACTTTGGTGCAGAATCAAAGTGTTTAGTAACAGGATCACAAACTGCAACAGGTGTATTAAACGTGTTACCTTACGGTTCTGCTACATTAGCTACTGAAGGACTAGTTGGTACTGTAAAAATATTTGTTTACGGTTCTGAATATCCAAAAGGAACAAACACTACAATTGCTGGAACTGGAGCACTAGCAGTAGCGGGTAACGATTACCCTATTCAAACAATAACTCCTGCTTTCACTCAGTTTTCTAACAAGCCAATTATCATTAGAAGCCAATATTCAATTAATGGTTCTGACACAGCTCAGATCGGTTGGGTAGAAGTTGCTACTGAAGATGGAACATCTGGATACTTATGGTACCTAAAAGCAGAGTCTGAAACTAGACTACGTTTTGAAGATTACCTAGAAATGTCTGTTGTAGAAGGTGAGCAGGTTGCTGCTACATCTACAATCGCAGGTGTTACCGGTACAGAAGGTTTGTTTGCTGCTGTTGAAGACAGAGGTAATGTACAGGTTGGATTCTCTGCTGCTACTGGTATTGGTGACTTTGATGATATTCTTAGAAACTTAGATACTCAAGGAGCAATTGAAGAAAACATGTTATTCTTAAACAGAAACACTAATCTTGACTTTGATGATATGCTAGCTGCAATATCTGCTGGTCAAAGCGGTGGAACTGCTTTTGGATTATTTGAAAACTCTGAAGAGATGGCATTGAACCTAGGCTTTTCTGGTTTCCGTAGAGGATCTTACGATTTCTACAAAACTGACTGGAAATACTTAAACGATGCTTCTACTCGTGGAGCTATGACTGGACCTGCGTCTATTGAAGGTATGTTAGTTCCTGCTGGAACTTCTACTGTTTACGATCAGATTCTAGGAACAAATATCAGACGACCATTCTTACACGTTCGTTACCGTGCTTCACAAGCTGATGACAGACGTATGAAGTCTTGGTTAACTGGTTCTGTTGGTGGAGCTTTCACTAGCGATCTAGATGCTATGACTGTAAACTTCTTATCTGAAAGATGTTTAGTTGTACAAGGTGCTAATAACTTCGTGTTATTCAAAGGAGTGTAATTACTCAAGTGTAATTCTTACCCTCGTTATTTTAACGGGGGTAATTATTACTTTTATAAACTATTTAATTATATTATATTATGGCTAAAAAAGCTACAGCAAAAAAAGTTGAGGTTGCACCTCAAGAAAAAGAAGTAGTAACTACACCAAAAAAAGTTGTTACTGCAATTAAACCCACAAAACCAGAGTGGGAAATAAAACCTAGAACTTACATTGTTAAAGGTAGAAAACAACCACTAACATTAACGATACCGAGTAAGCATACTAGAAAAAGTCCTTTGTTATACTTTGATCAAGATCAAGCTAAGCAAAGGGAATTAAGATATGCAACTAATATGAACAGCCCTTTTGTAGACGAACAAAAAGGCGAAGCAACATTAGGTCATATCACTTTTAGAGATGGAGTGCTTTCTGTTCCGCAAGAAAATCAAATCTTACAAAAACTATTGAGTAAATACCACCCACTAAAAGATAAGAAATATTACGAGTTTGATTCTGTTATAGAAGCAGAAGATGATTTAGATATTATAGAAATGGAAGTGCACGCGCTTAATGCAGCTATGGAAATGGATGTAGATCAAGCTGAGGCTATACTTAGAGTTGAAAAAGGTAGCTCGGTTTCTAACATGAAATCTAAAGAACTCAAAAGAGACTTGTTATTGTTCGCTAAAAACAAACCAGCTTTATTCTTGAGTCTAGCTAACGACGAAAACGTTCAGTTAAGAAACTTTGGTATAAAAGCTATTGAAGCTAGAATAATCACGTTGTCGCAAGATCAAAGAACTTTCCACTGGGGTTCAAATGACAGAAAACTATTTACTGTACCGTTTGACGAAAACCCATATTCAGCTTTAGCCGCTTGGTTTAAAACTGATGAAGGAGTAGAAGTTTATAAATCTATAGAAAAAAGAGTATAAACAAGTGATACTAATATATTAGGGTATCATATCAATGGTACCCTAGTGTATTATAATTTAAAAAAGTATGGCTGTAAACGTAAACACTGTATATCAAACAGTATTGTCTATAATAAATAAAGAGCAAAGAGGTTATTTAACTCCTGCTGAATTTAATGAGGTAGGCGCTCAGGTTCAATTAGATATATTTGAAAAATACTTTGAAGACTTAAATCAGCAAATAAGAGTACCACAAGCGGATGTTGACTACGCTGACAGGATAATGAATCTTGACGAAAAGTTAGCTATATTTAAAACATTTGGATCAGCTGTGTATGATAACACGAGTAATCCAGGATTATCTTATTTTACTTTACCAACCGTAGATAAATACGGAGCTACTGTAGATTTCTACAGGCTTGGTACTGTTATATATAAAGATGATAGAGGTAATCAAATAGAACTACAAAGATTATCCAGAACAGATTTCTACAACATAGAAAGATCTCCTTTAACCAAAGCAACTAAAAGTTTTCCTACGTATTTATACGAGAATAGAGGTAACATAAATAACGCGGGTGCAACTATAAACAGTCACTTGCAAAACGTAGTATACGTAAATCCAACCAATATAATAAGTAATATAGAGGTTGATTATATAAGAAAACCTATTCCACCCATATGGGGTTTTACTACAGCTGGTAGAGGTCAATACATATTTAACGGTAATTATTTTGATCCTAGTTTAGGTACAGGCTCCAGGGATTTTGAGCTACATGAATCAGAACAGGTTAACATTGTATTAAGAATATTAGCGTATGCTGGAATAATAATACAAGATCCTACTATAATTCAAGTTGCCGCGCAGCAAGTTCAAGGAAAAGAAGTAAATAAAAAAAGCTAATAGATGGGAGTTATAAACGAAACTAATCAACAATACTACGCTGGAGCTCAAGGGTTTACAGTTGAAAACGCTTTAGGTCAAACTGATTTTACATTTACTTTTGATACTAACTTAGTATTTGGATCTTTTGATCCTGCGGCAGTAGACTACGCATTAAATAATTTTAAGCTATATAGCAGTACTGATGGTATAACTTACACAGAATATATAACATCATACACCGTAACCGGTAACACTATAAAACTAGGTGTAGCGCTTGCTCAAAACAGCACTTTAGTATGTCAGTTAAAAAGACTAGATGGCGGAAGTTATGGTGCCAGAGACGCGTACGGTAATACTACAGAGCAAAACTATGGTAGTTATGAATATGTAACTTTGAACGATGTAATTAACAATTTCATAGTTGCATATGTAGGAGCAGGTAAATTAATACCAAGTGTAAAAAGAACTGATTTAATATTTCACGCAAAACGTGCTTTACAAGAATTTAGCTATGATACTTTAAAAAGTATTAAGTCTCAAGAGCTTACTATACCACCTAGCCTTAGCGTGGTTATACCTCAAGACTACGTAAACTATGTTCGTATGTCTTGGATTGATATGGCCGGTGTACAAAGAATAATATACCCAGCAAACAACTTAACTGACTCACCTTATAGAACACCTGTACAAGATTCTGAAGGCGTGCCAACTCAAGACAATTTTGGTGAAAATATACAAGGAACATCAATAACAGAAGAAAGATGGAGAAATAATAGCATAGGCACATTGGAAGGAGAATTTAATGCCAGTGTAGACTGGGCGGGGTTTGATTGGGGCTATGGCGGAATGTGGAACTTTGGTTATGGGCAATTATATGGAATAGATCCACAGTACTCTCAAATAAATGGTTGGTTTAATATGAACGACAGAGAAGGTAAAATATCTTTTTCAAGTAATCTAGTTGGTAGACTTATAATACTAGAATACATCTCTGATGGCTTAGCTTATGATATGGATAGTAGAGTACCTAAGTTAGCTGAAGCTGCTATATATGCGTACCTATCACATGCGGTACTAGCTAGTAGAATTAATCAACCTGAGTATATAATAAACAGACTTAAAAGAGAAGCTAGCTCTAAATTAAGAAATGCAAAAATAAGATTATCTAATATTAAGCTTGATGAGATAGCTCAAGTGATGAGAGGTAAATCTAAATGGATAAAACACTAGAATTAAATGGCAGAGTTTAAAAATGTTTTTATAAAATCTAAAATGAACAAGGATCTTGATGATCGCTTGTTACCACAAGGAGAATATAGAGACGCATTAAATATACAAGTCAGTAAGTCAGAGTCTGAAGACGTTGGTGCGCTAGAAAATGTTTTAGGTAACAGTAAGTTAATTAATTTTAACGAAATAACTGATAACGCTAATGTAGTGTGTATTGGTTATTTAGTGTCTGAAGTTAACTCTTGTGTATTTTTTTTCTTAACAGACAATACCTTAAGTATTAACGTCAACGGACAGTATAAGCCACTTGCGTCTAACTTCATAGTTAGGTCTGTGATATCACAAGGCGCAAACACACAGAACAACGTATTAGTACAAGGAGCTTTTTTAAACTTTTGGGAAGGTGCACCTATATATGGTGTTAATCTTTTAGAGGAACTATTGTTTTGGACTGACAATAGAAACCAACCTAGAAAAATAAACGTAGACTTCGCATTGAATAGTGTTGACTATTACGTTATAGAAGATACTATTAGTGTGGCTAAATATATGCCATATACATCTCCAGTGCTATGGGACGAAAGCACTTTATCACCTGGGGATTACGAAACAACAATGAAAGATGTTGTTAGTGAGTTTTTACCAGACGGCACTACAACCAATCCGTATGAAGATACTACTTATAGAGGTGATCCGGATTACTTAGAAGATAAATTCGTAAGATTTAGTTATAGATTTAAATTTGAAGACGGTGAGTACTCTGTATTTGCGCCGTTTACTCAAGAGTGTTTTATACCAAAACAAGATGGCTATTTTCTTTTAGACTCTGGAGCTACTACTACTGACGAGAACGATATGTCTGCCGCTTACAGAAGTACCATAGTGGATTTCATGGAAAATAAAGTAAATCAATTAACTCTATTAATTGATATGCCTGTAAATGGAGATCCAGCGTTTCCAACAACAACACTATTAAACGTAACAGATTACTTTAAAATATCAGAAATAGAAATACTATTTAAAGAATCTGACGGGCTTGCTGTCTTGGTAGCTGACACTATATCTGCGGCACAAATAAAAGCTCAGACCAGCGGTATAATTGGTTTGCCAACCAACACATTCAAATATACTTATTCTGGTACAAAACCTTTTAAAACGCTACCAGAAGATCAACTTACTAGAGTATATGACAAGGTGCCAGTTAAAGCCTTAGGTCAAGAAATAATAAGCAACAGAGTTGTTTATAGCAACTTCCAAACAAAACACACTCCACCTACAACTTTAAACTACAATGTGGGAACACAGCCTAAGCAGGGTTTTGATGTTACAACTTTAAACGATAACCCTGTTGAGTGGAGAACTAGTATTGTTGAATACCCTAACCATACTTTAAAACAAAACAGAAACTATCAAGCTGGTTTTGTTTTATCTGATAGATTCGGTAGAACAACTTCGACTCTGTTATCGAATTCAGGAGACGGGGTTTCTAGTGGTATAAGCAAGTTATCAACCGTATACTCACCGTATAACGACGACACGGTAGACATAGGTGCTTGGCCAGGTGATGCGCTTTTTGTTCAAGTAAATGAAACTATAAACGAAACGCCTGTAACACCGACGTTGTATCCCGGTACTTACGTAGGTGATCCAACACTTTCAAACTATAATCCTTTAGGTTTTGAAACTTGGAAGGTGGTTGTTAAACAACAAGAGCAAGATTACTACAACGTGTATTTGCCAGGTATATTAGCCGCGTATCCAGAAGCAGCATCGCAAGAAATAGGTTTAACATCACATGTGGTTTTATTAAATGACAACATAAACAAAGTACCTAGAGACTTAGCGGAAGTTGGCCCTGATCAAAAACAGTTTAGAAGCTCAGTTCAATTATTTGGTAGAGTTCAAAACACACCCTCAGCAGCTATTACTACATTAAACATTGGGTTGGTAAACAAGCAATACTACCCTTCAAGATTTTCAGATACAGTTTCTACTATATCAAATTTGTTTGATATGTTTAATATTGAACCTGGCGGTGGTTACGACACTGCATATGATGACGACTTTTATGAAGCAGAATCAAACCCATTAATAGGTAGAATAAGCACAAACAAAAAAATAGGTCAAGTCACTCCTCCAAGTCAAAATCCTTACAGTATATTTAACCTAGCTATATACGAAACAGAACCCGTAGAATCAAAACTAGATATATATTGGGAGACAAGTACGAGTGGTACTATTAAAGATTTAAATGCGCAAGTTGATATATCAGGCGGTCAAACTATATTCCAGATACAAAACTTTGATTGGTATATTTCAGAATATTTTGGTGTACAATCCGCAGCTGCTTGGGATCCAGCTGTTCAAGGATCTCCAGAGCCTGGTAATGCTTTTGTGCCTGGACCAGTCGCTGAGCTTAACAATGGTTATTCTGGTAGATTTAGGTCTGTTATAAGTGGAGAAGACGCGTTAACCGGTTCGCTTAATGGTGCTTTTTATTTTGAACAGTTTGATACTACTCCTATACAAGACGTAATACTTGAAAGCTTTACAGTTTTGGACGGAACTGGTAATGATGTCACTAGCGACTTTGAGATACTGCAGATATACGGAACATCGTCAACGATACCCGGCCCTGGCAGATATACAAATTATAGAGGCTTAGACTCATTAGCGACTGGTTATACGCATGACTCGTTCATAATAGTCAATAAATCTCACAGAGTGTTTCTTGGTGATACTCAAACCGAAGGTACTGTTAATGGTTTTAATGTAGAAATAGTTGTTTCTGACGCTTCGCTACCTCAACCTGCTCCACTAAAAACTTTTACTTTTCCAAACGGAAGTAATGTAAATGACGTAGAGTTAACAGACTTACAAACAATACACGTGGGTGGAGAGCAGTTGATAGGTGACAGTGTGTCATGGGGACAAACTTCGCAACCTATATTAGACTACGTATTACCGCAATCACCACCGCCGAGCACTGGATTATTCTTTGAATATGGTTATGAAGAAGGTTTAACTAATTTCTATTTAGTTAAATTTTACGGAATGAATGGTGCTAACAGCAATAATAATGGTGTTATAGGTGCTGCGTTCCCTAATCAAGAAACACTTCAATGGTCAATAGGTTTTCAACAAAAACCGTTTGTAGGTAACAACGAACCTTCTAACGTCAATATTTTTGAAATAAACCCAAACACCGGTGCGTTAAAAGAAATAACACCTGGACAAGGTATAGGTAAATACTACTTACGTATACTATTAAACTCTGATGATTCAACAAACGAAGCTCAACTTAATATCGCTATAACTATTGGTAGAAAAACAGCTGATGGTTCTTTTAGTAATAATATTAGAGGATATGAGCTGTATTATGACAATGCGTATCTTTTCAACTTACACAACACCCTAGGCAGCGAGGGTAATGCAGGCGCTTATGACGAAATAGATCCTGTACTTAATACTGATATTGAAGAAGGTTTTACTTATACATATCCCGATATAGGTCGCATATATACCCAATCACCTGTTGGTTTAAACGAGTCGTTTCAGAACACAAACGATGGAGATTATAGTTACGGTTCTCAACCTCAAGAATACCAAAGATTAAATGTTTATCAACCAACAGATAATCCAGATTTCTCAGGTATTGAAGGAGCTTTAACTCAAGGCACCGGTTATATAAACATTGAGATGTTTATAAATAGTGCGGAGTTAGCTCCAGGGAATAACCTATACCAAACGTCTGAAGTTTCTTGGGCTGTAGAATACAGAGAGATAACACCTAGTGTAGGGGAATGGAAACCAGCAACCGACGTGGAAGGTAATGTACTTTCTTGGAATACTGCTTTAACGGGTGCGACAACTCCTGTAACAAATCCTCAGCAGTCTGGTGAAAAAGTAGATGGAACAAATGACGCTTTTTATGGAGATAGTACAGCTACACATGCCGTTAGAAATAGAAATGTTACTACTGATACTGATCAAATATACGGCGCAGCATACACGAGTGCTCCAGTAACTGCTAGGGCTAATTCTGTACAATATCAAGCAGAGCAGAAAAGAACAGCCTCATCTAGTATAACTCCAACGCTACAATTAGGTAAGTGGGTTGTTGTTGGAGAAAGCCCTAACTACCCCACCACACCTTGCTTTGGTGAATACAGAGTAATAATACAAAACATAGGCGGAGAGTGTAGTACTTGTCAGAGTAAAATATCTGGTAACCCAAACGCCTTGGGCAATGGAATTAATCAAGCTGGAGTTATTAATATAGGTGATTTTTACTACGATTTAAAACCAGTTAATTCTCCAAGAGCTTTTGCGTACAGTGTTGATACTAGCGTGCTTTTTCCAGATACAACTCAAGGTAGAGAAGATGCCTTAGATAACAACATGAGTAACACAGAGATTCTATTTGCAGAAGAAGGCATTAATAGATATGTAAGTCAATTTTATGAGGATTACGATCTCACAATACCATACACTGGTTGGACGGGTACTGGCGATGGATACATATCCTACACTGCCGCAGAAACAGGTACATCTGATTACAATACGCCTTATAGTATAGCGACATCAAGCCCGGATGCTGAATTTGATTTAGCCCCTGTGTTTGCATCTGAAAACGCTGGTACAAAAGGAGCTACAGATGATACAGAGCAATACAAAAGATTATGGGCTTGCAAAATAGATACTGCAACCGGCTTAAAGTATGCTGGTACCTCTGTTGGTAGATCTACAGAAGGCTTAGGTTAAAGTGATCTAAAACATGTAATATAATATATAATGGCATTAATAGAAGTAAAGTATTTTAACTCTTTTACATTAAGGAAGACTATAACTAGCACTGGTCTAGGCGCTGATTATAACCTTAAGTGGTTTGGATCAAGAGGTATACCTAGTGCTATAGGTGGTTATGGAGATTATGGTTTTCCACCTGAAAGCACTTTAAATTGGGCGATAGAAGAATCAAGAATTAGAGGTGGATATAATAATACGTCTGTTTCTTTTGGAGCTAAAGCTTATTTAGTAGAAGACGAACCTCAAGGAAGTGTTAGAGGTAATGCTATGATATACTCAGGTATATTTAATTCTAGAACTGGTATTAATCAAACTAACCAGTTTTCAGTAGCAGAAGATATAACAAAAGCAACTGACCCAGCCAATGGTAGTATACAGAGGTTATATGCTGAAGACAGTAATCTTATTATATTTTCTGAAAATAAAGTGAGTAGAGCTTTAATAGACAAAGATGCAATATACACCGCTGAGGGAGGTGGCGTACCTGTCAGTCAATTAAATTTGGTTATAGGTCAAATAACTCCCTACGCTGGTAATTTTGGTATATCAGATAATCCAGAAAGCTTTGCTGTGTATGGGTACAGAAAATATTTTATAGACAAGAACAGAAATGCTGCTTTAAGACTATCTAGAGACGGTATAACAGAGATTTCAAACTATGGTATGATTGATTGGTTTAGAGACAACCTAAGTACTGTAGATTCAGTTAGCTTTGGACCAGGTAGGATAGTTGGTGGATGGGATATTTACACGAAGCAGTTTACGGTTTCTTTACAACAACCAAATAGTGGTTCAACAACTGGCGGGTATAATACGCTTCAATTCGACGAAGCTGTATTAGGTTGGCCATCGTTCTACAGCTTTAAACCAACTTGGATGTTAAGTTTAGGCGGTAGGTTTTACAGCGTATCAAAAGGAAGTGGAGCAAGTGATATTCTTTGGTTACATAATAACCCTAAGTCTGATAGAGCAGAGTTTTATGGCGCTAAATATAAATCAAATATAACATTTGTAGTTAATCCAGATGTAGGTAGAAGCAAAGTATTTAAAACTGTAAACTACGAAGGTAGTAATGGTTGGGAAATTATATCTTTTGTATCTGACATAACAGGTGTTGATAGTATAGAAAACACAGCTTCTAATATACCAGTGTGGCTATTACCACCAGAAACTAGAGATACAACAAATGGTATATATAGTTATTATGAAGGAGAATATATAATAGATCCTAGGCCAGCTGCCGCTACATTTAATACAGCGGTTTACAGAACAGACTATGTAAGTGTATTTGGAACTGATAATCCACCTTACAACAGATTGTATGCTGGATTTACAAGAAAAGAAAATAAATACTATGCAAACCTAGTTAACAACTCAGAGGCTACAGCAGCTGAAGTTAGGTTTGGTAATCAAATGACAGGTATAAAAGGATATTACTGTACAGTAGTAATAGAAAACGATGCTTATACAAATCCAGGTGGAGCAAAAGAATTATTTGCTGTCAACTCAAACTTTAGTATAAGTAGTTAAATTAAATCAAATCAAATGGAATTACAAGTTAGAAAACTAGAGGAAACTGATTGGGACACTTTAGTTAAATGGTGGGACAAGTGGCCTAAATGGGTTAATCCACCAAAAGGTTTTTTACCAGACAATGGTACTGGCGGATTGATGGTGTACAAAGAAAATACACCTATTGTAGCTGGGTTTTTATACTTTACAAACTCAGACGGCGTGCTATTAGAGTGGATAGTATCTAGCCCAGACTATAGAGAAAAAGACCGTAAACAAGCTTTAGAATTACTAATATCTACAGCTGAAGAAACTTGCAGACTAGCAGGTAAGAAACACATGTTTAGTATAGGTAGAAATAAACACCTAATAGAAACACATAAGAAATTAGGGTGGACTGTAGATAAAAGTCCATCATATGAATTAATAAAAAATATATAAATTATGGCAGCAGTAACCGCAGCAATAGTAGGAGCAGCAGCAGTAGGGATTGGTGGAGCAATTCAGTCTGGTAAAGAGCATAAGAATATGCGTCGAGCTAGAGGTGAAAAAGCTATGGCAGCTGCTAAAGTTCAATCACTTCAAAACAGTAGGCAGACTATAACAAACCCTTACGGAGGTGTAACATCACTAGCTAATTTAGCATCTGACTTATCTGGGCAAATGTCTAATCCTTACGAAAACCTAGGTGTTGCCACTCAAGCTGCAGAGATACAAATAGAACAAGCTGATATAGCTTTAGCTAATTCACTCGATGCTATGATGGCTACAGGTGCTAGTGCGGGTGGAGCAACTGCTTTGGCTCAAGCTGCTTTACAAAGTAAGAAAGGTGTAGCTGCTGGTATAGAAGCTCAAGAAGCTCAAAACGAAAAGCTTAGAGCACAAGGCGAACAAAACCTACAAGAAAGACAAACACAAGAACAACAACGATTACAACAAATAGCTATATCTGAAGGAGCTAGAGAACAGCAAGCTGAAGCAGCTGGAAACATATTTATGTTTAATGCTCAAGAAGATAGAACAAATGCTGATATCGCTTACAACATAGCTAAAGAAACTGGAGCTGCTCAAAGAAATGAACAGGCTAGATCAAATAGAAATGCTGCCACGGCAGGTATATTTACTGGTATAGGCAATATAGCAAGTGGAGCTATGGGGTTGTAGTAATTAAATAAAAAATAAAAAATGGGATATAGTATACCTTCTGGAGATTATTCACTACCACCACTGCAAGTAAACGTTGGAGCTGAGATAGGAAAAAGTATTGGGGCTGGGCTAGCCAATATGGGGGCTATTAAAAGAAAAGAAAAAGCAGACGCTAAAAAAGAAAAAGCAACTCAAAACGCTTTTAAAAATACACTTATAATAAATGCCACTAAAGCTCAAGACGCTTTTATGTCTAATCTAACCAAACAAGGGTACATAGATGATACAGAGGACGATAGCCAGCTAATAGATCAATGGAGAAGGGAAGTAAGAAGTAAAGGGCAAGCTGCTATAGAGGCTAGAATGAAAATGGAATTTAATCAAGATCTTAGCGATGAAGACAGAGCGGCGTTTGCTCAAACAGTAAGCGACTTTGAAAGTTACTCTAGTGGTAGTCTTGGTCAGCTAGGTGCTTTTGTTACAGACGCTAATGCTAGTACTAGTGAAGGATTTGTAGTAACAGGAAACTCTAAAAATGGAGAGCAAACAGTTAACATGATGACTTTAGCAAATATTCAAGGTAAATCCTCTATGTTTGGCGAAGGAAGCATAAGTACAAGAAATTTACAAGTAAGAAATAATCAAAACTTTGTTACCTCTACAGTTAAAATACCTGCGGATTCTCAGTACCTTAAAGACGTAAGCATACAAGGAGGGGGTCTTGTTGCTGATCAGCTTGAGGGATGGAGTAAAGAAGGCGGAACTGTAAAAAAAGAAAAAATAGGAGATAAAGATTACTATGTTTTTGAAAGTGAAATAAACTTAAGTTCTTACGGTGGACCAGGAGGAATAGACTTAGTTAGCAAAGCAATAGAAGTACCTAAAAGCGATACTGTTTTTGAACAAACAGGGCTTATGGAAAAGGGTTCTTTTAACGCTCAATACAATGACCCAGAATCTATTGAGGCTACAGTGGTACTTAAAGACAGTGAAACAGGTAAGCCTACTGGATATAAAGAAAACGTTAGTTATAATATAGTAGATGTTGGGTCAATGGCGGCAAGTCCAGCATATTTAGCTGATATAGACGCCCAGTATAACTCCGTTTTTCTTGATCCAAAAACAAATACTGCTTTAAAAAATGAGTATTTATTAGAGCTAGCTCAAAATCAACCAGAAGGAACAGTTGCCCTTGATTGGAACGAACTCTCGAAAATGGATCCAAAGGATGCTAAAAAGGCGGTTACTGACGCCATGGTACTTCACCAATGGACAGGTTATTTTCCTAAACAGTTTGGGGAAAAAACATCACTAGCTCAAGTGAAATTAGAAGAAGGCTCAGCTCTTCTTGAGCGAGCAGAGGAATTTACAAACCCAACAACTGGTAATCCATACGAAGCAGATCAAATGGTTTACGTAACTAGAGCTGTTACTAGAACATATAAAGATCCAGATGCTAAAGACGATCCAAAAAAATATGGACAAGCAGCAGAAAGACAATTTAGTGGTTATTATACTGAGCTAGGAAACTTTACTATCAATAACTTGGGTCAGGTAGGTGAAGATGATGATTTGCCAGACTCTTATTTAACAGGTGTTATAATACCAGGCTCTAACAATCTTTTGAGATACTTCAAGGATACGCAGGGTGCCGATGGTTTTTATGTTGTAAAAAAAGATGACATAAACAGTAAAGTTTCTGCTAACCCAGTAACAGACCCACAATCAATATACAGTCTTTACCCACCAAAATAATAATTTAATATGATTTATATAATTAACGGACAAGAAGTATCCGAAGAACAAGCCATGCAGCAGGCTAAAGCTATGGGGCTTGATTTCAACATTTATCTTAGTGCTGTAGGCGCTACGCTAAAGCTAGATGGTGGCGAGAGCACTGAACAAGTGAGCACGCAGCCGAGTGCTTTTAGTCAAATAATAGATGGAAAGTCACCTGAGGATTTTCTAGAAGTTGCCGCAACGGAGGATGTACCTGCGGTAACGGGAATAGAAGATGCGTCCAAGCCACTAGAGGAAATGCCTACTTCAGAATTGGAATTACAATTGGAAGAAACTTCTTTGGCTATTGCAGAGAAAGAAAAAGAACTTGATGATAAAGGTCGTTATAAGCAAAGTAGTAGACCGCTAACATATGAATTAAGTAAGTTAAAGTCAAAAAAAGAAAAAGAATATACTGAGCTGCAGGTTAGATACACTAATGCAGATAAAATAGATTTTAGTAATCCAGAATTTGTTGCTAATCAACTTGAAGATACAGTTATTACAGAAATGAGAGCTGAGCACGGGTATCCTTATTTAAACGTAGAAGCAACCGGTGCTGGTAATGAAATTGTAATTAAAAACTACCTAGGTACTGGAAAAGATCAAGTTGTAAAACTAAATGGTAGTGAAGAGTCTAAGAAAGTTTTTAAAGATCTAAATGATTATGATAAAGCTTTAACGGATATGTCTAGAGTCGCATTAACCATGGAAAGCTCTTTAAACAGATTATCTAAAGACAATGATGTAGTGCCTTTAAACAAGGTAATAAAAAAATCAGGCTACGAAATACAGCAAGTAAAAACACCTGGAAAAAGCGTAACAACGGGTTATAGCGCTGGTGGTGTTCCAATTGCTGGTTACACTCCCGCTACATATGAATACTCTTTAACTAAAGATGGGGTAACTATTGCTTCCGGTATAAAAGATGTTAGTGATATATTAAAAGGAGATAAAAAGCTAGAAGGAGCAATTGTTCAGGAAGCTTATGATATTCAAACTCAAAAGTCAGAAAAACGAGCTCAAGCTTTGGATAAAAAAGAAAAAGAGATTATTGCTTCTCCGGACACAGAGCTTGAGTATTACGACGGAGGTGATTTTCAAAAAAGCATTATAAATAAAATGCAAGAAAGTGGTATAGAAGTCACTGAAAAAGATATAGAAGATATAGAAAAACATTTTAGCTCTATAGACTTTAATAACCCAGGTGCCATGGGTTATAAACCTGCGTGGTATACTAAAGGCGCATTGAAATTAGCCTCTTCACTTGGTATTGGTGATGAAGAAGCTATTGCAAAAGAATTTAAAAGCGTAGAAGAAAAAATTAATGCATACAGGGATTTGTCTGTATTACCTGAAGAACTACGTAAAAAAATACTTGCATCTGGTTTTAACGAGGAGTTTTGGCAAAAAGGTGTTAAAGAGTTAGCATACCAAAAAACTTTAGAAAAATCAGAAACTATATTTGAAGATCTTATAAAAGAAGAAGGTGATCAAGAAACAATACGGCTTGCCCAAAGATTTATAGGTGCTGAAAGAAAAGATGTTATTAGATCTCTTGAAGTAAGAGCAGATAAGGTAGTAGAACAAAGAGAAAAACAGGCTACTATATTTTCCGCACAAGCAAAAAACATAGCAGAAAACATAGCTCCAAAGGGTACTAGAATTGGTTTAATGGCAGCTGGCGGATCTAGTCAATTAGGCTTACAAATAGATAGAAAGTTAACTAAAGAAGAGCAAAAGCGGTTTGACAAGGCCTCTGATATGTTGATGGATTTACAGTATACCATGGGCTTATCACAAGATGATTATGTTAGAACTATTAATAATATTCAAAAAGATTTTCAAATATATGCCGCTGAGGATAAAGGTATAGATCAAGGTTTGTTTAACACAGCTTCAAAAGAGTACGGGCTAGCAAACTTGCTAGTCAAAGATGTTAACGATAGCTTCGCTAGTCTTTTGTTATCTGTTCCTACACTATTAGACAGTGACTGGGCAAACCTTGAACAACAGAAATTAAATCGCAAAAACAATTATTACGAGACAGCTAGAGCTTACGATGATGGAGATTTTAGTAGGTATATTCTTAGAACAACCGCTCAGCAATCTGCTAACATAGTTACCGCTATAGTAACAGGTGGAGTAGGCGGCGCTTTAAATTTAACTAGAATGGGTACTCAACTAGCTATTGGTACTGTATTTGGCGTAAGCAGTGGTACTCAAACGTTTAGAGACTTATCTAGTCAAAACACCATATATGACTTAGCTAAATTAAGAGGCGAGGAAGCCACACGTGCTAAAGCAAAAGGTATTATAGGTGACTATGAATACACTCAAATAATGCAAGATGTAAATAACACACTTGCTATGGGTAGGTTATCTAACACCCAGGTAATGGGTGCGTCGTTTACTAACGGTGTAATAGAAGGTGGTGTAATGACATTAATTGGTCAAGCACCAAACACGTTAAAACTTTTAAAAGATTTTAGAAATCCTACTCAATTAGCTGAAATAGCAAAAAACGCATTTAGTAAATACGGTAGAGTTGGGCAATTATACAACTTCATAGGTAAGCCACTTGTTACAAGACCACTTGGTGAAGTTATAGAGGAAGGTACCGTGTATGGTCTTCAACAATATGTTACAGAGTATGGTATACTAGATAGAGAATTAGATCTTAGCCAGTGGGACGATACAGCTATGGCTGCTATAACAACATCTGGACTCACTCAAAGTCCTGGTATCGCTTACTCTGGTATGATTACATATGGTAAGACAAAGCAATACGAAAAAGATGTAAATGGTTTAAGAAATATAAATACCAACTTAAGTCAACTAATACAAAACACAAAAAACGAAAAAGATAGAGAAGCTTTGCTAGACGATATGGCTGACATATTGGATCAGATGGGGTTAGAAACCGATATGTTGTCAGTTGACATATTAAATCTAGGCGCTAAAGATGTTAAGAGATTAATAGTTAACTCACTAATAAAACAAGATGTATTATCTAAAGCTGGGGTACCACCTGGTTCAGGTGAAGCTAAAACAGCTGAGATATTAAACGCTTACAAAGAAACACTTTCTCCTCAAGAAGTAGAAGATTTTGACAATCAATTAAGTGCTATTGATACTCAGATATCTAGACTAAAAGAAGGTATTGAAAAACCAGGTAGCTACAAGTTAGCAAAGCAATCACTAGGTAATATATATACTCAGTATGATTCTAGATTTAAAGAAGAGGGTGTTGTATTTAAAAACGAAAGAGAAAAGCTAGCTAAGATAATCCAAAGGTTTAGACAAGACATGGTTGACTCTAATATAGAGCAAGCTAAAAATGATAAGGAGGTTGTAAAACAAGTAGAAGCTGAAAGAACAGAAGATGGTAAAGAGTTAAATGAAGCTCAAAAAGAAGCCTTGTACGCTACGTACGGGCGGATGCTTACCGAGTATAAAGGTAAAGCAGTTGCTAGTAGAATAAACTTAGACACAGCTGTAAATGATATATTTGAAAGAGGATCTAATGTCGATGTAGTTGCTTGGAAAACAGAAGATGATTTAAGGAAAGCATTAGATGAAGTTACTGTTTTAAATGAAAAGACTAATAAAAGAGAAAAATTATCTAAGGAAGATTGGAACGATGCATATTCTAAATTACTAAACAACGAGACTTTTGGTTTAATAGTAGGTAACAAATTAATAACTCAAAACGAAACAGACGCAAGAGCAGATCTTGACAGAGGTGTTGTAAGAGCAGGTACTGTAAAACTACATGAACTTACACATGTTATTAATGACGGTAGAATAACTAGTAAAGCGGGTAAAAAAGTCTATGCTGAAAACCTGTTTAAAGCAGCTAGCACTAGTGACAATTTAGCTTTGCAAGCTGCACATGAGCAAGTAATGAGAGATCTTACTCAACTGTACAAAAAGAGGAAAATGACTTTTGAAAACAGTGAGGAATTTAGAGACGAATATACAACTTGGCTTCAAGAAAAACTTTATGCCAATGAAGATCAAATGCAGTTGGAGAAGGACGAAGGCTTTTTAGTTAGAGCGTTTAATGACTTGACTACCAATGCTAATTCACTTAACACGCCGGAGCGTGCGTTAAACTTTTTATTAGCCAATAACTCAGGTTTTAGAAGAGGTAAGCTAAGTAGAAAATCACAACTAGCTATAAGAAATAGAGATAGTGGTAAACTTAAAACCTCAGAAAAAAACAGTGTTAATAAGCTGGCTGAAGAATATAAGGAAAATAAAGATGCATTCATGAAAACCCCTGAAAAATATGGGGACTTGTTTATGCAATATCAATCTGTAGCGCTTGATGCCATGGGTTACAACGTTGGTAAAGGAGATATAGTGGCTGAAGATGCTATGGGGTTTGTTGCTACTCAGTTTCCTAGTATTATAAAAAACTACAACACTGTAGTAAAAGGTAAAAATGTTGCGTTCACAACTTACGTTAATGCGGTGTTTCAAAGAGGTAGAGCTAATGATTTCTATAAGCAAGAGCTAGAATCTAAAAAAGGTAGAACAAGTATAACAAGTGCTACAG
>JAAHTG010000893.1_pt1 | contig 23427 bp, 22 predicted proteins | sample 6116081 | NCBI WGS metagenome assembly JAAHTG01 (sample SAMN13939989, study PRJNA603662) | sponge metagenome | isolation source: marine sponge | host: Mycale hentscheli | place: New Zealand | collected 2005 | reverse complement strand
TCCAAAGGGCAGACGGGATACAAACCAACTTACCGTGGTCAAGGCAAATAATATGGAAGAAACTCTCTTGATAGCTTTGATTTCAGCACTTGGAGTCAAGGAGATATGGAATATTGTTAAAAAGAAGATTGACATCAATGCCAAAAAGGAAGATGATCAAATAGGAAGGCTGACGGAAAAAATAACCAGTCTAGAACTAAAAATAGATGAGCTCATTCAGGAAAACCTCAACCTAAAAGTAAAGGTAGCTAAGATGGAAGAGAGAATATTACTAACTGCTAAAAACAGAGTAAAAAAATGATGCTATCTAAAAACCTGTCTCTTTCTGAGATGACTAAAAGTACTACCGCTAAAAGGAGAGGTATCGACAACAGTCCCACAGAAGAACATATTGAGAATATGAAAGTACTAGCTGAGAAGATATTTCAGCCCATTAGAGAGCATTTCGGAGTACCTTTTAGTATTAGTAGCGGTTATCGCTCAGAAGCTCTAAACAAAGCCATAGGAGGTAGTAAAACATCACAACACTCTAAGGGGTTAGCTATTGACATTGATAGAGATTATAATTTTGACCCTAATAACGCTCAGGTATTTCACTATATTAAAGACCATTTAAACTTTGATCAGTTGATTTGGGAATTTGGTACAGAAGAGAATCCATCTTGGGTACACGTAAGTTATACTACTACTGAAACACAGAGAGGTCAAATACTAGTGGCTTATAAAGACGATAATAACAAAACCAAATACAAAGCTTATGGAAGATAAAATAAACCAACTTCTACAGGGTCAGGCAGTAATGCAAAGTAAGTTAGAAGAAATAAGCAAGCAAAAGAACGATCACGAAAAAAGGATACGTAGTCTAGAGAAAAAGTTTTGGACTTCCATAGCTATCATAGTTACAGGAATAGGAACATTTATAGAAGGTTTATTTTTAGGAAAAGGATGATAGAAGAAAAGTCAGAATTTCAGAAAATGTTAGAGAAACTGGAGAAGCAGCCGGTTCCAGAGAGAACGTGCAGTATAGATGATGAAAACTGTGAAAGCTGTTCTGGATGAAAAAGAAACTCAAAGACACTGCAATAGGTAAATTTCTAAAAGACAAAGCTCCTAAGGTACTAGATGTAGTAGGTGACATATTACCTTCAAGTGGGGCTCTTGGAGTTATTAAAAACGTTATTAGTAAGGAGCCGGATCTGACACCAGAAGAGAAAGAGGCGTTACATCAGCAGGTGGTAGAGCTTTATAAATTAGAGGTAGATGATAGAGATTCAGCAAGGGAAAGAGAAGTAGAGTTAGCTAAAGCAAATCGTTTTGATTTTATGTTTAATTTAACAGGTTTGGTCGGCCTTTCCTGTTTTGCCTTCTTGGTTTATGCCATTGTGTTTTTAGAGGTGCCTGATCACAATAAGGAGATTTGGATTCACCTGATCGGGGTGACAGAGGGAATTGTGGTAAGCATTTTTGGTTATTTCTATGGGTCTTCAGCATCACGAAGAAAATGATTATCTTTGCAATATTACAATTTAATTTAATCAAATGAAAGACGGAGAAAAAAGAAAATTAGAGGCTGAGGAATTAGCCCAACTACAAGAATTACAAAACAAATTCCAAGGTTACAAAATGCAACTGGGGGAATTAGAGATGCAGAAGTCAACTATTTTAAAAGAGGTTGATGAAGTAAGGGTAGATTTTAATAAGTTAGAAAACGAATTTATTGAGAAATACGGTCTCGATTCTGTCATTAACATAAAAACCGGGGATATAACACCAAAAGAAAATGGCCAAGATAAGTAACACCACCTCGTATCCTAACGCAACACCTGCGGCAAATGACTATGTTATTGGAACAGACATTGATGACAACAACGCAACTAAAACATTTAAGCTTCAGGAGATAGCTAATCTTTATGCGGGATCAGGATCAGGAACAGTTACTAGCGTTGGTTTAGATGGAGGTACTACCGGTATTACGATAACAAGCGACACAACAAACCCAATAACCACAACAGGCACATTTACATTAGGTGGTACTTTAGCTGTAGCTAATGGAGGAACAGGTTTAACATCTTTAACAGAAGGCAGTATTTTAATAGGGGACTCTTCAAATTCTATATCTGCTTTAGCTATAGGAGCTAACACTTACGTTTTAACATCTAACGGAACTACAGCGTCGTGGGCTGCTTCTCCATCAGGAGGCGGTATATCCTTTAACGGAACTACAGCGTCTGGAATAGTTTCTAGAGGAGGTGCTACGACAGCGGATGTTAGTTCAAATATTATAGTAGCTGGATCACAAATTCTTTTTGATGGTTCTGCAGGAAACACGGGTGTTAAATATGATTTAAGTACTAATAAATTTCAGATTGGTGATATAGGTGGTGGAACTGACACTGTTGACATATATTCAGCTGGAGTAAATTCATTAACTATATCTTCGACTGTAAGTCATTTTAAAAATTCATCACACACTTTATTTGATAACGGAATAAGATTTGGATCTACAGGAGAAACTTTAGACGCTTATGAAGAAGGTACCTGGACTCCTGTTATGTTTAATTCAGTGTCGCCAAGTTACACCTCAAGTGGCACATATATAAAAATAGGAAAAAAAGTTACAGTTTGGTTTTATATTAATTGTACAGCGGGCGGTAGTTCATCAATAGCTTCTACCATATCTGGCCTACCATTTAATACTGTTTCTGCAAACGGTAGAAGAGGCGGTGCTGTAATAAACCAAAACACTGGAAACTCAGCAAATGTTAATTATGTAGGTGGAAAACCAGGGGGAGCAACTACAATTATATTACAAAAATATACTAGCGGAACCTCTTATGTTCTTGCAAACGCAGAATGGCCTAACTCTCAGGGTAGTTTTACTGTTGAAGGGCAATTCACATATTACTCAGTTTAAATAATAAAAAAATAATAAAAATGGCAATTACAAAACAAACAACAATAGAAGAGATAAAAGTAGCTGGAGAATATAAGCAAATATTTGTATTAGAAGTAACTACAGTATTAGAAAATGGCATTGAGATATCTAAATCTAACCACAGAACTAGCTATTTACCAAGCGACTTATCTAAAATAGTAGATCAAGAAGTACTAGATATAGCTAATGTAGTTTGGACACAAGCTATTAAAGATTCTTGGCAAGCTTACTTAGACTCTATACCATCTCCAGTAGAAGATTAAAATCCTACACAAAGTAGGTACTTAAATTTAATAAAATGGAATACATAAGAAAAGTGTCTGTTGGCTCAGACTACAAATCAGCAATGAATTATATTGTAGGACAGCCAGTCTTAAGAACATATACCATACACGTCATCAAACAAGAAGAAGATGGTGAAATTAAAGTTTACGTAGAAAACAAAAAGAACGAGGTTTTTCTTTGGAAGAGTTTTAGTGTAGCAATGCCTTCTTCTTTAGAGTACAATGTAAATTATTGACATGAAGTCCCCGTTTTCTTTTATAGTTAAACCTCAAGGAGGTCAGCGCTATGACAACTTAAGTAAACACGGTGATGGTAAACTAATAAAAAGTACTTCTCAGGAAGACCACACCGCTACCAATAGATTTGCTACAGTAGAGGAGATTCCTATTCTATGGTCTTTTAATAAGGAAATATCCAAAGGAGATACCGTTGTGGTGCACCACAATATTTTTAGAAAATACTACGATATGAAAGGAGTGGAAAAAAGCGGTCCTTGTCATTTTAAAGATGATCTATACATAGTAGATGTGGAGCAAGTGTACTTGTATAAGAGCAAGGGTAAATGGAATTCAGTAGGAGATTATTGTTTTATTAAGCCTATAGAAAGAGAAAAAGATGTTATATTGTCTGTTGATAGAAACAAGCAATTAGTTGGCGAGGTAAAATACGGTAATAAAGAGTTGAGAGAATTAGATATTTTTGAAGGAGATAATGTTTGTTTTTTACCAGAGTCAGAATACGAGTTTGAGATAGATGGAGAAATATTGTACAGAATGAAAACTAAAGATGTATGCGTATTAATATAAGTGTAAAAAAACTAAAGGAAGACATTATTACCGCTGGTGAAATAGCCGTTAAAGAGCTTATAAAAGTAGCTAAGGAAGATATTATTAAATACGATGCTGAAGATGATTTAGCGGCAGATAGATTAAAGAATGCAGCAGCTACTAAGAAGTTGGCAATATTTGATGCCTTTGAGATATTAAAAAGAATACAAGAAGAACAAGCCATTTTAGAAGAAAGAACAATAGAAAAAGAAGCTTATCAAGGATTTGCAGAAAAGAGATCAAAATAGACTACATACAGTTGTACAAGAACTGGTACCAAGAAGTGTTATAACTACTAAGAACAAAGCTAAGAGTTGGGACTATGGGTATAACGAGAAGTATAACATTGTCATCATATCTAAAGACGGTACTTTAGGAGATGTATATGACGTACAAGGATTAAGGATAGGGCTTCCTAAACAACCTAAGTCTATTAATACTAAGTTTAATAAATGGATTGCTAGTGATTTACCTAAAGAATTAAAAGGTATTAAAACTATATTTGATTGGCAGAAAAGAGATAATGAGTTTAAGTCAAAGTGGGTAGGTTACGTAGAGGGAGAGTTTGATAAAAGAGAGTATGGTGAATGGTTTACTAACAATGGAGAGCCTACTTATATTACTGGTACTCACTATATGTATCTGAATTGGACTAAGATTGATGTAGGTAAGCCAGATTTCAGGGAGTCTAATAGAATATTTTATTTATTTTGGGAAGCTTGTAAAGCAGACAAGAGAAGTTTTGGAATGTGTTATTTAAAGAACAGGCGTTCTGGATTTTCGTTTATGAGTTCTTGTGAAGCTGTTAATCAGGGTACCATTACTAGAGATGCTAGGGTAGGTATACTTTCTAAGACGGGTTCTGATGCTAAGAAAATGTTTACTGATAAGGTGGTTCCTATTTCTAATAATTACCCTTTCTTTTTTAAGCCTATTCAAGATGGTATGGACAAGCCGAAAACAGAATTAGCTTATCGTGTTCCAGCAAGTAAGATTACTAAAAAAAATATGGACAAGAAGGATGAGTTGTTTATGGATGGCTTAGATACTGTATTGGATTGGAAGAATACTTCAGACAACTCTTATGATGGGGAAAAGCTACTGCTCCTTATACATGATGAAAGCGGTAAGTGGGATAAGCCTGAGAACATACTTAATAATTGGCGTGTAACAAAAACTTGTTTGAGGTTGGGGTCTAAAATTGTAGGTAAATGTATGATGGGTTCTACTTCTAATGCTTTAGACAAAGGTGGTGAGAACTTCAAGAAATTGTTCTACGATTCTAATGTAGGTAAAAGAAATGCCAACGGTCAAACTAAATCTGGATTGTATTCATTATTTATACCAATGGAGTATAATTTTGAAGGGTATATAGATGAGTACGGTCACGCAGTATTAGAAACTCCTGAAGAGCCATTGGTGGGCGCAGATGGAGAGATGATAGATGTAGGTGTGGTAGACTATTGGCAAAATGAAGTAGACTCACTAAAAACAGATGCAGATGCATTAAATGAATTCTATAGACAGTTTCCAAGAACGGAGTCTCACGCATTTAGAGATGAGAGTAAGCAGTCTTTATTTAACTTAACTAAAATATACCAGCAGATAGATTACAACGATGCTTTAATAAAACAAAGAGTATTGACTAGAGGTAAGTTTATGTGGAAAGATGGTATTAAAGATACTAAGGTGGTATGGATACCGGAGAAAAATGGAAGGTTCTTGGTTTCGTGGACACCTAAGCCAGAGATGCAGAATAGGGTGATTAACAAAAGTAATCTTTACTTTCCAGGAAACGAGCACTTAGGATCTTTTGGGTGTGATAGTTATGATATTTCAGGAACGGTAGGTGGCTTTGGTTCTAATGGAGCTCTTCACGGTTTAACAAAATTTAACATGGACGAGGCTCCTAGTAATCATTTCTTCTTAGAGTATGTAGCTAGACCGCAAACAGCAGAGATATTTTTTGAAGAAGTGTTGATGGCGTGTGTATTTTACGGTATGCCAATATTAGTAGAGAATAACAAACCAAGGTTGTTGTACCATTTTAAAAATAGGGGTTATAGAGCTTTTTCTATAAACAGGCCTGATAAAAGTAAAATGAATCTATCTAAGACAGAAAAAGAACTAGGTGGTATACCTAACTCATCTGAAGCTGTAAAGCAGGCTCACGCTGCTGCAGTAGAGTCTTATATTGAGAAATATGTTGGTCTAGATTTAGATTCAGTGTATAGAGATCCAGATGAAATGGGGTCTATGTATTTTAGCAGAACACTGGAAGATTGGGCTAAGTTTAATATTAATAACAGAACAAAATATGATGCTACTATAAGCTCAGGTTTGGCTATTATGGCTAATCAAAAAGGTTTGTATCACACACCGAAAAAAGAATCAAAAATAAGCATTAACTTTGCAAGATATAGTAATAAAGGTGCATTGAGCACGATTATAAAGTAAAAATGAAAGAACCAGTAATTCTAATCAACCCAACTACCTTTCCTAACCAACAAGCCACAGACGCAGAAAAAAATTCACTAGAATACGGAATGCGTGTTGGAGAATCTATACAGTACGAATGGTTTAAGAGAGATGGTAACAGTTGTAGGTTTTATGATCAGTGGGTAGAGTTTCATAGATTACGACTATATGCAAGAGGAGAACAACCAATAGGAAAATATAAGAATGAGATTGCAGTAGATGGTGATTTGAGTTATTTGAATTTAGACTGGACACCGGTTCCTATCATACCTAAGTTTGTGGATATTGTTGTTAATGGTATGGCGGACAGATTATTTGATGTTAAAGCCAGTGCTCAAGATGCAATGTCAGCTGAGAAGAAACATCAGTTTCAAGAGATTGTAGAGGCGGATATGGTAGCAAAGCCAATGTTAGAGGCTACTGAAGAGATGTTTGGTATTGATATGTTCAACACGCCTAAGAAAGATTTACCAGAGAGTGATCAAGAGCTATCGTTGTATATGCAAATGAACTATAAACCAGCTATAGAGATTGCAGAAGAAGAAGCTATTGATACTATATTAGAAGAGAATCACTATAAGCAAAGAGTTCAGAAACAAGTCAACTATGACTTAATGGTATTAGGAACATCATTTGTTAAGCATCAGTTTTTACCTAATTCAGGAATATCTGTAGAGTATGTTGATCCAGCTTCATTGGTGTATAGTTATACTGAAAGCCCAACTTTCGATGATTGCTTTTATTTCGGTGAAGTTAAGCAAGTTCCTATAACAGAGTTGGTGAAAATAAAGCCAGATATTACTCCAGAGGAGATGGAAGAGATTGCTCAGATGTCATCACTTTGGTATAATTACTATGGTATTGTCAGGCCTTATCAGGATAGTTTATTCCAAAAAGATGTAGTAACACTGTTGTATTATAATTATAAGACTACTCGAAAGATGGTTTATAAGAAAAAATACATGGATAATGGTGGTGAGAAAATAATAAGAAAAGATGATTCTTTTAATCCGCCAGAAGGAGAAGAAAAGTTTGAGAAGTTAGAAAAAAGAATAGATGTGTGGTACGATGGTATCATGGTAATGGGAACTCAAAAAGTTTTAAAGTGGGAGTTAGCTAAGAACATGGTTCGTCCTAAGTCTGCTTCACAGTATGCTTTACCTAATTATATTGGTTCTGCACCAAGGATGTATAAAGGAGTTATTGAGTCTTTAGTTAGAAGAATGATCACATTTGCTGATTTAATTCAAGTGGTTCACCTTAAACTACAGCAGGTAATATCTAGAGTTGTTCCAGATGGTGTATTTATAGATGCTGATGGACTTAATGAGGTTGATCTAGGAACAGGTGCCGCATACAACCCAGAAGACGCTCTAAAGCTGTATTTTCAAACGGGTAGTGTTATTGGTAGAAGTTATACTCAAGATGGTGAATTTAACAATGCAAGAGTTCCAATACAAGAATTAGGTACTAACAGTGGTCAAGCTAAGATGGCTAGTTTAATAAGTTCTTACAATCACTACTTAAATATGATTAGAGACGTGACCGGACTTAACGAAGCTCGTGATGCATCTACTCCTAATCCTGATTCATTAGTAGGTTTACAGAAGTTAGCAGCCTTAAATTCTAATGTAGCTACCAGACACATATTAGAAGCCAATATACAGATTACTCAAAAACTTGCTGAGGCATTATCTTGTAGAGTGGCAGATGTATTAGAGTATGCGGATTTCAAAGATGAGTTTGCAATGCAAATAGGAAAGTACAACGTGTCTATATTAAATGACATCAAAGACCTATACCTACACGATTTTGGAATATTTTTAGAAGTTGCTCCAGATGAAGAACAAAAAGCTCAACTAGAGGCTAATATACAAACAGCTTTATCTCGTGACCAAATAGATTTAGAAGATGCAATTGACATTAGGGAGATTAAGAATCTTAAAATGGCTAATGAATTACTAAAACTAAAACGTAAGAAGAAACAAGAAAGAGATGTAGCTAGAGAAAATGAAAAGATGCAGATGCAAAGTCAAATGAATATGCAGTCTCAGCAAGCAGCAGCTCAGTCTAAACTACAGGTGGTTCAAGCAGAGACTCAGGCTAAGATTCAGATAGAGCAAGCAGAAAGTCAATTTGCAATAGAGAAACTACAACAAGAAGCAGTTCTTAAAAAGGATTTAATGGCTGAAGAGTTTATGTATCAAATGCAACTAAAAGGTGTGGAGTTAGATAGTATACAACAAAGAGATAAGCAAAAAGAAGATGCCAAGGCTTCTAGAATATCTAAGCAAAACACCGAGCAGTCTAAGCTAATACAACAAAGACAAGATAAACTTCCACCTATAAACTTTGAATCAAACGAGGATAGTTTAGATGGTTTTGACCTAGCAGAATTTAACCCAAGGTAGAAGTAAAAAAAAGTTACTAACTTTGTACAACTAAAATCAAATCAAATGGATAATATAAAAGTAAGAGCCCTGGATGGTGCTGAAGAAAAATCAGTAGCTGAAAGAGAAGAAGATCTACTAAAAAAAGCAGATCAAGCTCAAGAAGAGACTACAGTAGAAACAACAGAGGTTCCAGCACAAACACCAGCTGTAAGTGAGGAAACCAAAGTTGAAACACCTGTAGAAGAGACAGTAAAGGGGAAAGTAGAAGAGAAACCTTCTTTAACAGAGGAGGAAGTTCTTTCATTTATTGGAAACAGATATGGTGAGGAAGTGTCGTCATTAGACGATTTAACTTCTAAACGCAATAACTCTCCAGAGGTTCCTGAAGAAGTAGTAAACTACTTAAATTATAAAAAGGAAACTGGAAGAGGGTTAGAGGATTTCATTCGATTAAACAAGGATGTTAATTCCATGGACGAAGACCAGTTGCTGTTTGAATTTTGGAAACAACAGAAGCCTCATTTAGATTCAGATGATGTCGATTTTGAACTTAGTGAAAGATTTGCATACGATGAAGAAGTAGATGAAGCTCCAGTTATTCGAAAAAGAAAAATAGCAAAAAAGGAAGAACTTGCAAAAGCCAAAGAGTACTTTAACAATCTAAAGGAGACATATAAGACGAAAGTTGAGTCAACACAAGATTTTATACCTGCCGAGGAGTTAGAGGATTTTAACGCTTATAAAACAAGTAAGAAGGAAACACAACAAACGTTAACTGAGCAAAACAAGAGGTCTGAGTATTTCTCAAACAAAACCAATGAGTTATTTAATGACAATTTCGAAGGTTTCGAATTTAAGCTAAATGACAAGGTAATGAAATACAAACCTGCTGATTCAAATAAACTAAAAGAGTCACAAGCAGACATCAATAACTTCATATCGAAACACTTGAGTGAGGAAGGTTACTTAAAAGATGCCGCTTCGTATCATAAGTCCCTTTCACTAGCTATGCACCCTGATTCATTTGCCAAGTTCTTTTATGAGCAAGGTAAGTCTGATGCGGTAAATGACATAACTAAGGAAAGTAAGAACATTGACATGAATGGTATTCGTAACGCAACTCAATCGGTGTCTAGTGGAGGTTTTAAAGTTTCAGCAGTTAGTAGTAGTAGTGGTTCTGGATTAAGAATAAAAAGTAACAAAAACAAAAACTAACAACTAAAAACAAAAACAATGGCAGGATCATTAAACGCTGGTGGAGTTTCATTAACCCCCAGTTCGGTAAAGGCAACTTTGCCAAGTAATTATATCACTGATTTCAATTTTTTGAATCAGTATTTACCAGACACTTACGAAAAAGAATTCGAAAGATACGGTAACAGAACAATCGCAGCTTTTCTAAGAATGGTGGGAGCTGAAATGCCTACTAACTCAGACCTTATCAAATGGGCAGAGCAAGGTAGACTACACACAAAGTATGCAGCAGCACAAACAGCTACAGCTCCGGCTGCAGTTGCAGTACCCGTTAAGTTTTTAACAGGAGCTGGTGCAGCAGGAACAAATGAAGCTTGTAACTTTAGAGTAGGACAAACTGTTTTAATATCAGAAAATGGTGGTTCAAATTCTAATAAAGGTATAATCACTTCTGTAGGAGCAGCTACTACTGATGAGTTTTTCGTAGCTTTTTACGAGGCTAGTCAAGTAGTACCAGCAAACGTTCCATTAACTGTATTTGTATACGGTTCTGAATTTAAGCAAGGAGATTTCGGAATGCAAGGTTCTTTAGAGTCTGAAGATATCTACTTATCTAACAAACCAATTATTATCAAAGACAAATATTCTGTTTCTGGTTCTGATATGGCTCAAATTGGATGGGTTGAAGTAACTACTGAAAACGGAGCTACTGGATACTTATGGTATTTAAAGTCTGAGCACGAAACAAGACTAAGATTTGAAGACTACTTAGAAATGTCTATGATTGAAGGTGTTGTTGCTGAAAATGCTTCAGGTGCTTTAGCTAACTTATCAGGTTCAGCTTATCCAGCTGGAACAGGTTTAGCTAATAACGTAGGTACTGAAGGAATGTTCGAAGCTATTGAAAGTAGAGGAAATGTATGGGCAGGTGGTTATCCAACTACTTTAGCTGCATTTGACACTATAATCAAAAGGTTAGACAAGCAAGGTTCTATTCAGGAAAATGTAATCTTTGTTGATAGAAATTTCTCTTTCGCAATTGATGACATGTTAGCTGCTCAGAACTCTTATGGTGCAGGTGGTACTTCTTACGGGTTGTTTGACAATGACGAAGAAATGGCACTTAACCTTGGATTCAAAGGATTCAGAAGAGGTTATGATTTCTATAAGTCAGATTGGAAATACTTAAACGATGCTACTTTAAGAGGTGGTATTGATGGTGGAAAAGTAAGCGGTACTTTAGTTCCAGCTGGTTCTACTTCAGTATACGATCAAATCTTAGGGAAAAATGCTAAGAGACCATTCTTACACGTAAGATATAGAGCTTCAGAAACTGAAGACAGAAGATATAAGACGTGGATGACTGGTAGTGCTGGTGGTGCTGCTACTTCAGATTTAGATGCGATGGAAGTCAACTTCTTATCTGAAAGAGCGTTATGTACTATGGGTGCAAACAACTTTGTATTGTTCAAAGGATAAAAAAGACAATTATATATGGGGGCTTCGGCCCCCTATTATTTACATAATTAAATTAAATCAAATGAAAAAACAAGTATTAAAAGACAGGATGTATAGGTTAAAGTCGGAAAAGACGCCTCTATCCACAATGATTAATTCAACTCACTCAACGAGTAACCCTTTATTATACTTTGATGAAGAAAAGGGAATCAACAGGGCAATGAGATATGCCAAAAACCAAAAGTCTATTTTCGAAGACGAGCAAGATAAAAATGTATTAATAGAGCCTATTATATTTGAAGATGGCTTTTTAAACACTAAAAGAACAGATACATTACTGCAACAATTTTTAGCTCTCCACCCTTTAAATGGGACTTTATATGAAGAGGTAGACTTAGAGCGTGATGCTCAGGCAGAATTAGATTTATTAAATCTTGAAATAGATGCGTTAAGATTAGCCTCTGAATTACCTATTGCAAAAATGGAAATGATTGGTAGGGTTTTAATGGGAAATAGAGTAGACGGAATAAAAACCAATGAGCTCAAAAGGGATATATTAATATATGCCAAAGAAGATCCAGAAGGGTTTTTAGAAATGTTAGATGACTCAGATTTAGAGTTGGAAGAATTAGTAATCAAAGCGTTTGAGCAAAACATTATTACTTTTAGAAAACAAAAGAGAGAAATCTATTATAATCTGAAAGACAATAAGAAAAGAATCATTACTGTTCCGTTTGGTGAAGACCATAAACGTTCTTTGATATCTTACTTTAAAACAGATGATGGGTTAGAAGTCCTTGAATTACTGGAAAAGAAAGTAAAATAAATAGGTTATCTTTGCTCTTTATTAACTCATAAAATTTTTTAAATTATGAACAAATACTGTAAAATTACACTTGATGGCAGCGCAAACGCTGTAGAGCAATTTTCAGCAAAAGACGTGGCATTAGTATATCTTGATTCCGCTGACGATGTTGTTATTGTTTTTAACAATGGTTCTAAAATACAAATTGCTTCATCTGCTGCTTTAGTACAAGCTGATGTTAGTACTGTATTCGGAATTATTAAATACGCACAACAATCTAGATGGCACGAAGTATTATTAGATATTCCGTTATTAAGTCAGCCTGTTAATGCATTTACATTTACCTTTTAAAAATTAGAAACTATGAACAAATATTTAGTTATTGGAAATTATAATTTAGGAGCTGATGTAATTCACGTAGGTTTAGCTACAGGAAATTTAACTTTAAGCTACTTAGATAAGCAAATTGTATTAGATGGTTCTTCAGCATTTACTGCTGCTGATAAATCGGCAATTGAAGGCGCTTTAGTTAGCGTTTGGAAACAAGGTTACACTGATTCAACTATAGATGTATCACTAAGCCAAGCAATAAGCGCTGTTACCATTTAGTATAGCATTTATTATTTAACTATAAGAGTCTCCAAGTGGGGCTCTTTTTTTTTGCTTATCTTTGTGGGAAATAGCTTTCGATGATCAACGAGGTAAGAAATACCGTACTATCTATACTAAACAAGAACAACAACGGATACTTAACACCAGAAGAATTTAACTTATTTGCGAACCAAGCTCAACTAGAAGTATTTGAGGGGTATTTTTTTAGTCTAGCTAACTGGAAGAAAAAGCAGAATCAAAGAATGTCAGGTGAAAACTACGCTGATATTGTTAAAGAAATGGAGGAAGTACTTGACATCTTCACTGTTTCTAGTAGTTTAACTCACGTAGCCACGGGTCAATTCACACTTCCTAATGACTGGTATACCCTTCTTAAGATGGAGGTAGTAAAGACTGGCCCACCAAAAACTTACACTGAAATAGAAAGAGTAGCACAAGCTAAAATAGGAAGACTTTTATCATCTAACTTAACAGCTCCAAATACTACTTATCCAGCCTACGTGGTTGGTCCAGCTCCCATTAGTAGTCCTGTTAGTAACACTGCTAACACTGCTCAAGTGTACCCAGAAAGTATTACTTCAGACGTATTATTGACTTATGTAAGATATCCTAAGACCCCAGCTTGGACTTATAATGCTATTGGTGCTGACGGTGATCCAGTATTTAATCCAAGTAGTGCTTCTTATCAGGACTTTGAATTACCACTTTCAGATGCCATTGACATTACTATTAAGATTTGTGAATATGCAGGAATTAGTATTAGAGAGCAAGCAGTAGTTAACTTTGAGAAGAGTGAAGAAATATTAAATCTTAAAACTGAATCTTAATGGCATATATAACTGATGAAAAATATTACACCAATGGTAACGTTGCTCCTAAAAATTTAAACTGGGGGAGTTATCAGTATGTATCACTAAAAGATGTTGTAAATAATTTTCAACTGATGTATGCTGGTGATGATAAGTTAGTAAGTAATGCCACTAGGTATAATATGTTGTTTCACGCTAAGAGAGGTATTCAGGAGATTAATTACGATGCTTTAAAAAATATTAAAATATTAGAACTAGCTGTTACGGATGACTTAAAGTTTGTATTGCCTCATGACTATGTTAACTACGTAAGAATATCTCTTTATAAAGACGGTGTGTTGTTTCCATTGATAGAGAACTTTCAAACTAACTTTTCATCTGCTTACTTACAGGATCAGAATGCTGAAATACTTTTTGATTTAAGTGGTAATGCATTAAGCCCAGAAAACTCTACGTTAGATTTACAAAGAATTAAAGGAACTAAGCCATCATTATATTTAAATAACGGACATCCTTATCACAATAAGCAAGGGTATTGCTGTGATGGAGAATGGTATTTTGGTTTTTCTGTAGGTGGTCAGTACGGTTTAAATACTTCGTTAGCTAATCAGAATCCAAATTTTAGAATAGATAAGGTAGGCGGTGTAATTAATTTTAGCTCAGAAATGGGCGGTCAGTTAGTGGTGCTAGAATATGTATCAGACGGAATGGAGAATGGTGATGATGATCAAATAGTTATTAATAAACTAGCAGAGGATTACTTATATGCTTATATTAGATGGGCTATTTTAGAAAACAAGTTTGGAGTTCAGGAGTATATTATTAATAGGGCTAGAAAAGAGAAGACAGCTAAATTAAGAAACGCTAAAATTAGATTAAGCAATCTACACCCTGGAAGACTTTTGATGCCTTTACGAGCAAGAGCTAAATGGATTAAATGAAGTTAACTAGAACATTCACCAAGGGGATAATGAACAAAGACCTCGATGAGCGTCTTATACCACCTGGAGTATACAGAGATGGACAGAATATAGGTGTTTCAACGTCTGAGGACTCTAATGTAGGATCTATTGAGAATATGCTGGGTAACACTCAGGTAGGTGGTGACTTATCATATTTAAGTGCATCTGCTAAAACCATTGGTGCCATAGCCAACCCTTCTAGTGAAGAGTTTTATTGGTTTGTTACAGATACTAATTTTGATTACATCATAAGGTACAACGAACCAAGTAATTCATCTGCTGTAATATTAAAAGATACTAAGGGTAGGGTTTTGAAGTTTGATTCTGAGCACGTTATAACAGGTATCAACATTATAGGAGATTTGCTTTTTTGGACGGATAATTTAAATCCACCAAGAAGAGTTAATATATTAAGGTATTATGAGTTAGATGACTTTACTGAAGATGATATTTCTGTTATTGTTAAGCCACCTTTAAATCCTCCTTCTATATTACTTCAAGATACAGACGAGTTAAATGTAACGGTACCATCGTTATTAGATAATGTAGTAAACAATATTAGCGACAAGTATATACGGTTTGCCTTTAGGTGGAGATACGAAAATAACGAGTTTAGTGCTTTATCACCTTTTTCATCAACAGCATTTAGACCAACAGACTTTTCAATGAATTATGCTGAGGGAGTTTTTACTTCTATGACTAATGGTTTTAACCAGGTTCAGGTGGCTTTAACTACTGGTGATTCTCAAGTTAAGGATATTCAGTTGTTATATTTTGATGAGTTTACCGGATCTGTTTATATAGTAGAAACATTTGATAAAGAAAAAAACAATTGGGCTGATAATACTACTGAGAATGTTCTGTTTAATAACAATAAAATATTTGCAATACTAAGTACTGATGAAGTAACAAGGTTGTTTGATAATGTTCCAAGAAGGGCGAAGTCACAAGAAATAATAGGAAGTAGGTTAATATACGGAAATTACGTACAGGGTTACGATTTAAAGGATGAGTGGGGAGAAGACTTAGCAATAGACTTTACATTATCTCTAGAATCTAAAGAGACTTCTCAGATAGGCACTCCCAGTTTCCATAGTGATAGAGATTATGAGGTAGGAATAGTTTACTTGGATGATTACGGTAGGATGTCTACTGTTTTAACGCCTAATGTTTCTAATCCTCAAGGAGACAGTGATTCCAACACTTTATATATACCACCGGCTAATTCAGATACAATAAATGACTTAAGGGTAAGTATAAATCACAGTCCTCCAGAATTTGCTAGTAAGTATAGAATTTATATTAAACAAGGAAAGTCGGATAATTATGCCACTATATTTCCAGTGATATTTTACAGAGACGGTACGGATTTTTATTTTTTCATACAGAGGCCAGAAGTAAACAAGGTAGATGTAGGTAGCTTCATTTACATGAAAAACATTAATGGTATTGCTACTAATTCTAGTCAGCAGTTCAGAGTTTTAGAGGTAGAAGTTAAGGAAGAGGATTTCTTAGGTGGTAGTGAATTCCCTGGTTTGTATTTTAAGATATCCGATAACAGAGGTGCTTTAAGTATTGATCAATACGAGGGAGAGTGGGATGGCTCAGGAACAACAGGGGACTATGGAGATGGTAAAAAGTCTAATGTAGTTTCATATATACAAACAGACAGGGTGTATCCTGGTACAGATGGCACTCAAAACGTTGGTGTTGCTCAAATAGACTTTCCTCATTACTATGGAGCTTCCTTAACAAACAACAGGGTTAAACTACATACTGGGCCAACAAGCGCTTTAACTGGTAAACCAACACCCCACGATACTTCTGCAGAAAGAGATGCTAGAATAAAAATAACTATAACTCTTAATGGTACTTTTAAAGTAGAAAACTTTAGTAATGGTATTTACGAACTTTGGTATGATAATTTATTAATTTCAGATTACTATTCAACACCTTACCACATAGACAACCCACCTTTAGTAGCTGGTGCAACCCCACCCACCCCGGCGTATAATTTAAACATGTATATAATATTTCCGGATGGTCCTGGATATACTTTGTTTGATTACTGGACTTTTAATGTGCACTCTTCTTTTGGGGTAAATAATTTTCAAGTAACCACTGCTCAAACAGGAGTTTCTACTGGTAATTTATCGGATGGATCTAATATACAGTTTCCACAACTATCATGTGCTATAGCTCCCGCTTCTGGTGGTGGTGGAACTACAGGTGTAATCGCTTTTCAAAATCAACCTGGTGACCTTAATAAGTACCCTAATGGAAATATTAAGTACCCAAGTACAGATAAAGCAATAAAAGCAGGTGCTATTATAGAAGTCAAGGTGGAAGAAGATACTTTAAAACAAGGTGTAATTAACACCAGCTCTATAAATGATAACTTTTATTTTGCTAGTGCTGATTATGATAATATTGAGGAGTGGTTCTATGAGGATAATATCTGGCAGTCCTTTACACATTTAAATAGTGATGATAAAACCATTAACCATAGGGGTTCCAGAATTTTCTTTAGAAGAGTTTATGCTGATGTAAAATATTTTGAACAACTTGGAGACAGTACAATTCTAACTGATCAGAGTGTTTTTATACAAAGTAAGTCATCTGGAACCCCAGCAGGAAATAATCAAGGAAATTATCCTACTTATGCTAAGAGAAATAGTTATGATGGCTCATTAGTAATGTTTATAAGATCTAGTGAAGTAATAGATCAAACGGGAGAGGGAACCAATAGCACTGTGGTGTCTGGCTTAAAAATAAAAGATTTAAGTGTTAGATTTAGAGTTGCTCAATCAGAGAACGGTACTCCTATTTTTGAGACTAAACCAACTGCTGTTGACACTGGTATATTTTACGAAACACCTTACACTTTTAACATTGACAAGGTAAATAAACTTCACGAATCTAATCTTCAAAATCAAACCAACACTGTTCCCGCTATTGTAAGTTTGAACCCAAATATTAAAGACAACCCAACTTTACAAGAACAACAGAACGCTGCATTTAATTGCTTTACATTTGGTAATGGCGTAGAAGCTACTCGTATAAAAGGTCAATGGAATGAAGCTTATTTAATAAATAGCCCTAGAGCTAGTACAGATATAGAAGAATATGGTGAAGAACATCTAGAAGCTAGTTTGACTTATAGTGGCGTATATGTAGAAAACACCAATGTAAACAACTTAAATGAGTTTAACTTATCTCTAGCCAATTTCAAAGATGTCAATAAAGAATACGGTCCTATTCAGAAACTGCACTCAAGAGACACAGACGTAGTATTATTTCAAGAGGATAAGGTGTCCAAGGTGTTGTACGGCAAAAACTTATTATCTGATGCTGTTGGTGGTGGTAGCGTTGCTTCTATACCACAAGTGTTAGGTACTCAAATAACCTACAGTGGAGAATATGGTATTAGTGAAAATCCAGAAAGCTTTGCTACTTGGGGTAATAACATGTACTTCACTGATGCTAAAAGGGGAGCAATACTGCAGTTAGGTTTAAATGGTATTTTTGAAATATCTCAATTAGGAATGAGTGATTACTTTAAAGATTTATTTAGAGATAACTTAACTACTCAAAAACTAGGAGCTATTGATCCATTTAAAGAGCAGTACGTACTTTCATCCAATACGACACCTGCACCTCCATGTGACTTTTCATTCACTCCAAGATTTACGCCTCAGATAGGTAAGTCAGGGGTTACTTCTACTTTAGAGATTGTATCATCTCAGTCGTGGACATTGTCTTTAGTAGATACAGGAGATGGCACTAACTGGGTAACTATGAATGGTATTACTCCTAGCTATGGTAATTCAAGAAGTGAGATAGTGACATTTAAGTTTCTTGCTAATACCAGTACTAGTAACAGAGCTGTAACTTTAAATATAACAGGATGTGATGGTGTTGTAACTAGTCAGATATTTACTCAGTCTGGGCAACAAGTATTGACAACAGGAATTTTAGCAGCTGGAGATACTGGAGGAAAAGTAACTAAAGGTTCTTCTACAGGTCTACAAACAGGAAGTGTTACTTATGATTTTTCTTCTAATACCGGTTCGTCTTTTCAAGCTATTGATCAGCGAATGGTAGAAAATAGTGAAGTGTTTTTCTCTGCAAATGAAACAGGGATAGAAGGTTTTGGTATTAATCCAACTACTGGAGATGATGTTACGTTAAAAGCTTCTCAGGTAGGCGCCACTAATAGAGCTTCTTTTGCTCCAAGTCTAGGTACTAAAATGTACTATCTTCTAACAAACACTGTTTATCTTCAGAACCAAATCAACGAAGTAATAGCTGACTCTGCTACAGTAGAAATGACACCGGTTTTATCAGGGGATGAATGGACGGGAACATTGCCTTCTTTAAATAGAACGGGTTTTGACCACTTGTATATGGTAATTGACTACAGAGGAAAGGTTAGTTCAGGGTCAACAGCTCAATTTGCAGTTCCTGAAGCCACTAATAATGTTGCGGGAGTAGCTAAAGGTAGGTTAGATTTTGGAAATAAAGAAGGAAGAATATCATTGGCTTATACGCCTGTGAGTGGTGCTGGAGCCACTGGAAACATATTTAGATTAAAACAAAATGGAGTAACGGTAGCTACTTCTGGAGATACAGCTACGACAACACCTGGTACTATTGACTTTGTAAGGTCTAATCAGGAAATAATTTACGATATTGAAGTAGAGCATTTTGGAGAGGGAGCTGCACCAGCTACTAATACCATTGCTTCTATAACAGTTCCTGAGCCTACACTTACTCAATTTGTTTATGAAAACTCGGAATCAGTACTAGATACGACTAGACCTAATTATGTTTGTAGAGCTGATGCTATGCCAACAACAACAAAATACCATAATGGGGCTGCGGCATTACCTGAAGAAGGAGATATATTGTATGAGAATCCATTTGGAACATCTAGATTAGGAGACAATGCTTACCATAGATACGGTAATATAGCGAGTCCTTTAAATTATTATTTATTTGTTTCTGGAGATGGTGTTGTAAATGAGACTTCTGTTTGTACTACGTGTACAGAGACTACTGTTCCTGTGATAACTATACCATCAGCAATTAATGTGATTCAAGGACAGGCTGTAGATATAAATTTACAAACTACGAACAACCCTACCTACTACAACGTAATAGGAACCTGTAATAATATTCAAGTAACTGCTGGTGCTGCGGGAGCAACAATAAGTTGGACAGATTGTCAAAATATAGCTAATAACACTTCTATAGCTGCTAACAACACAATCACTATACAGACTGCTGGATCTTACACTACTACATCGGGAACTACTACTTCTGTAAACGGTGGAGTATTTTACTCAGACCAATTACCTCAAGGGTTAACATTTAATCAAGCAACAGGTAAGTTTAGTGGTACAGCTCGTAATACTGGAACCTTTACTATTGAGGTAAATGCTGAAAATTGTTTTGGAACAAGTTCAAATGTAACTATAACAATAAGTGTATTAGAGCAAGGTCAAAGAACCTTCACAATGGATGGAGATCAATTTGGAACAACTTCTACTGATGCTTGTGCGATTACTTTAGGACACTTAAACTTTACTTTATTTTACCATTCAGGAAGCACTACCTACCCTAAAGTAAACGATGTTGTTACTGTACCGGTATTAGGTAAAGGAGGAACGTCTGAAACTCAAATATTTAGAGGTGGTTATGTTTGGTACAAGGCGCCTTGGGACACGGCTGGTGTTGGAAACGGAACAGCTTTATTAATAGATGATAGAGGGGTGATAGTAGAAATAGTAACCTGTTAAATGATGAGTGTGAACAAGTTAAATAATTAATTATGTCAGCGATTACAGTAACATACGGGCCTTCAGTAAAGGGATGGACATCTTTTCATTCATATACTCCAGATTGGATGGTGGGCATGAATAGTAATTTTTATTCTTTTTATCAAGGTAAACCCTGGAAACATCATACTAACGCTGTTCGAAACCAATACTATGGAGCAGCTTCAGCTCCCTCTAAAGTTCAGTTTGTGTTTAATGATGCTCCTATAGAAACTAAGATGTTTAAAACCATTGAGTTGGAAGGAACAAAATCTTGGAAAGCTGAAATGACTAGTGACTTACACTCAGGATTAATAGAAGCGGAATACTTCGTACCAAAAGAAGGAGTGTTTTATGCTAATACTAGACGTACTGTGGAAACTGGATTGGGTGTGGACTTCTCTCAGATATCTACTCAGGGGTTAGGGGATTGTTCTTCTACTGATTTCGTGGGAACTACTCTTACTATTTTCTTTACATTTCCAGCAACAGTAGGTATGAATCCAATAGTTGACATAGGTGACATAGCTTATTTTGACGATGGTACAGGAACATTAGCAGAGATAGGACCTATTCAAAGTATTTCAGAACCTGATGTTTTCGGCTCTGGTTTTATAGTAATAAAGAATCCATCTGCAACACCTGTTGCTACTAACTTTATATTTGCTGCTAAAAATAGTGTAGCTGAGTCTTACGGTTTGAGAGGTCATTACAATGATGTTACTTTAACTAATACAGACACAACGGTGGTGGATTTATTTGCTGCTAGTAGTGAAATATTTAAGAGTTATCCTTAATTTAGTATCTTTGTGTAAAAGTGAAATTTATGTCCAGAATTAAAGCGGTTTTCGTTTCATTATATCATTATTCTTTAGTCGTATTAAACATTTACCTATTAGACTGTATTTTTACAGCTAGTACAGATGAATATATATCTGTTGTGGGACTCGTTTTGGGTATTGCTAAAGCGGGAGCATCTGCTTTCCAGGCACAGCAAGCTAAAGAAGCAGAGAGAAATGCATTGATAGAGGCGGGGAAGTTAGGAAAACAAATTGCTGATAGAAAGTTTATAAATAAATTCGCTGCACTTCAAGCTCCTACAAAGGGAACTCAGTTAATGATGGAACAAGTGTCGAGACAAGCTCAAGCAGCTACAGAAGCTAGTAAGGAAGCAGGTACTAGAGGAGTTATAGGAGGTACAGGAAGAACAGTCCAGGGTGTTACAGAAGCAGCAGCAAAAATAGCAGCTAGGTTAGATGACTTGCAATTAAAGCTGGATAACAAATTTTTAACAGAGGAGCAGAGAATAGGGTTGATGAATGAAAAGAAGGACTTACAGCTAGATTATCAGAGATTACAAGGTGCTCAGGGAGCAGCAACAGATTTTGGGACACAGGCAGCACAAGCTCAAGCTGGGGTGATTTCTGGGTTAGGAGAAGCAGTAGCAGGAGGTATTGAAGCAAGTGGTTTGTATAAAGGAGACAAAGAAACAGATACTAATTCTGCCACTATTGGTGGGGTTACTTATACAACTTCTGAGAAGGCTGGAACTGACATGGGATATATAGACCCTTCACAGCAAAGTTCAGCTGCTGATCAATTTGGATTTATAGATCCTTCTCAACAAAGTTCAGCTGATAATCAATTTCAACAAGATAACACAGCGCTAGTAGATCCAGAAGAGAAGGGTAAACAAAATAAGTTTGTAGATTTCTTTAGAAATATATTTGGTAAAGATGATTATTTTTCAAGTTTAGGTGTGTCTAATAAAACTGCGAGAATGTTAAGAGATGAAAACAATTTTTAAATGAGTAAAGGCATTGTAGAATACGCAGGGTATAAGGCTCCTAAAGCAACAAACTGGGATAAAGTCCTAGGAGATGTCGGTGAGGATATAAGCGGTGTTGTAACTGAAAGACAACAGCAAAGAGAAGAGGATTTTAAAATACAGCAGGAGACTGAGTCTGCTATTAATGATTTCTCAACTGGAGTAAGTCAAGATTTTTCTGATTATGTATCAAGAGGTGTTGAAGCCAATAGAGATTTAATGATGAAGTATACTAAGATGCTTCGTTCTAATGAAATAAACTCTACTCAATACAAAAGACTCATGAACAGGGTTAATAGCGATTGGCAACAGTTTGGTCAGTTCTCTAAAGATTTTGAGGATAGATTAGAGAATATGAATGAGAGAAGGAAAAAACTAGACTCATCAGTTATTGAAAGTTTTAATGCGGAAAGAATAGCTAGTGCTGCAGACTTTAAAAACAAGCAGCTGGTTCCTAATGCTAGTAGTGGTGGTTTATATTCAATTAGTTATAAAGATGGTAAGCCTGTAAAGAACGAAATTATACACATGAACGAGCTCAATAACTTTAGGGCTCAATTAGTGGATAGAGTTGATCTCAATAAAACTATTGGTGCTGTAACTAGTAAGGCAGGAAATTTCAAACTAGCAATAGGAGACGCTCCAATAAGATCAATAGAAGGTATATCAAGTAGATTAGCTGAGGCAGATCCGTCAGGAAGAATGCTTACAGAATACAATAATTTAATCAATGGTATTTATGATATGGTGTTAACTGGACCGCCTAATAAAATAGCTAGTGGTTTAGCTGACAACGCTTTAAATTCTAAAGGTCAAGGTTACTTCGTGTATCAAGAGGGAGATTTAAAGAAGGGTGGTAGATTTGAAGGTAAGAAAGCCGAAGATGGCATAAAAATGGTTCAGCAGTCTGACGGAAGTTGGGGTGGTGAGTTAACTGAAAAACAAAGAGAATTACTTAAGAAAAAAGCCAAGGAAATAGCAGATGTTCAGCTAGGTTTTAAAGAAGCTTACATGGCTGAAGA
>JAAHTG010000389.1_pt1 | contig 23428 bp, 18 predicted proteins | sample 6116081 | NCBI WGS metagenome assembly JAAHTG01 (sample SAMN13939989, study PRJNA603662) | sponge metagenome | isolation source: marine sponge | host: Mycale hentscheli | place: New Zealand | collected 2005 | reverse complement strand
GCACTTTTAACCGCGGTATTGGCAAGTTCTTGATAATCCATACCCGTAAGTTTAGCGGCTTCCCTCAATCGATACATCTCTGTAACAGGAATATCGAACTTTCCAGTTTTTTCATTAAATACTGTTGCCGACTCAGCCATATCTAATATTGAGTCTTGTAGTCCTCCCATATCATTTTGAGCCATATATAACAACTTAAATGGGTCTCCTAAGTCGCCTACCGCACCTCCTAACATTTGAAATCCTGCGGCTGTTTCAATGGCATTTTCAGGAGATAATAGATTATCGGCTAAAGAAACTGTTTTATTAAAGTCGAGACGTAATGCCTGTGATTTTGCGACCATTTTAGTAAATCCGTCAACTCCATTTTTAAAGTTATATGAGTTCATTAATTTTATATTCGACCCTATGTTTTTCATAAATTGACCCACATTAATACCGTAAGACCTTGCCTCTTGCTGCATTTTACTTATGTTATTAATAGCGTCATCAGTATTAACTCCAATAGTGTCAAATGCCTCTACCATGGTCGCGATATCACCAGCAGCGACACCCGCGTTCCTAGCCAATAATGCCATGTTGGTCTGTTGTTCTGCAGTTAGTACAGTGTTTCTTTGCATCACTTCATTAATTGATTTAAATACCGCAAATTGGTCGTCTAAACTAATTCCATATTGTGCCGATTCAAAAGCGGCTTGAGCCATTATATTTTGTATGTCTTTACCAATAATACTTGTTTGTCCAAGGACTTCCCTAGATAACCTAAAACTTAAATCTTCTAACTGAGCAGTTGCATTTGTTATAGCTTTTAATCCACCAGGACTAAGAGGTAAATTTGCGGATACCGTTTCTTTAAACTCTTTTATATTGAAGTTAAGGGTTCCCGTTGCCGCGGCTAACCCCGTTAACTGCTTAGCAGTTTCATTACTACTACTACTTGTTGAACCTTCGTCTTGTAAAAACATTATATTACTTTAATATAAATATTTACCTTTTCGAATTTCTTTTATCCATTTCTTCTCTTTGTTTATCAAACTCTTCAACCAACTTATTTATAAAGTATTTTCGCTCATAGGTCGGCATAGACATCACATCTTGATATGTGAAGTTAACGTGTTTTGATAAATAATAGATTTCGTCGAGCAGAGATACCCTATATTCAGAAGAAAGGCCGAAAAAACTCCGCCCCAAAAGTGACTCTCACATTCACTTTTTCTCCTGACGGGGCGGTTACTTGTCTTTGTAAATCCAATTTTGGTTCACATTTGTTGAGAGACGTTCTGATAAATTTTGAATCAGAAATGGGTAATCCTAATACGAACTGTGATATGGTTTCTCTTTCTTCGTTACCATCTACACTCACAATATGTCTTTCTAACTTGTTAGTAACTATTGGAGCCACCACACCTTGTGGGTACTGTTCGATTATTTCGTTTAGTTGTTTAATGTCACCTACGGTTAAAAGTTTACATTTCAAAACATTTCCCGACTTAGGTAATGTAATGTCGAAGTATCCATCAGACCCCGGCTCATTTGTAACCTCAGTAATATTAAGTTCATCTAACTTTATAGAGGTTTTAAATGTTTTTGCGGTTTTAGGGTCGGTTAAGGTAAAATGATATTCGGGTCCAAAAGCGGTATTCCGTAAAAAAATCAAAATAGACTCCATATCTCCTTCCAATAAATCGTCAACATTAAAATCAGGTTCATATACCTTAGATTTAATAAGTTTACGAATCAAATCATCTCCACCATTATTAGAAATAAGGATGTTTTCGTCCTGAGCGGTTAAGTACCCTACTTTTATACTTTTCTTTTTGTTCTTATAGAATTTACCTTGCGATGGTAATGTCATCACATCGTGAGGTAAGTTAAAGTCCTGTTGTCCGTATTGTCTTGCTTCTTCCATATTGAGTAAAAAAAAACCATAGGGAATGAACCCTATGGTTAATTATATAAACTATTTTTTATTTTTCAATAGTATTAGTAAACCAAAATACATCTATCAGGACGTAGTGTCGCGGTAATTGTTGCTAACGCGTCATCACTATATCCTAAACTATCGAAATTAACATCCGTTAAGAATGTTCCTTGTAAAATCCATTTCTCTACAGCAACACCTGTAGGGTCTAACATTTCCAAGTCTAAGTCTTTCTTATAACCTGCAGCATATCCCATACGACCTGTAACCGATTCTGCAGTTAATCTAACCCATTCCATTAACGCTTGTGAAGCCGAGGGTCCGATTGGGTCTCTAAACGTTACATTAATAGTGTTCCATGTAAATCTACCCGCAACGTAAGTAGATGTATTTAAGAATGGAATCTCAGTTGAATTAATTTGGACATTAGGTCTTGATGTAGACTCAACGTACCAAGAGTTTATACCTAATGATGAAGGGAAAGTAAGAACAAATCTATTTTTCCTTTTTGGTTCATACGGTACGGGCATTTTCATTAATAAATCAGCCATAGTATTTTGGTTTTAAATTTCTTGTTTATTTAATTATAAATATCAGCTCAGAACTTTTTTCTCTTTACTTTTATTTTTTTATCTGTAAAATCTTAATCTAGTAGTTATAAATTATACTTCTAGTTTATCACCACCTTTAGTTAAATAAGTTTTTACTGGGCTTTCTTCATATTCTTTATCTAAAAACTTCTTTATAGATTCTATATTGCCTGGGTCATCATCAGAAAAACCAATTAAAGGAACAAAATTATTCTTTACATCGTTAGTAAATGTTACTTTTTGTCCTAGTTTTTGACTCTGATATTTAACATAGTTAATAAATTCTCTTAAAGCTTCTATCTTACCTTCTTCTGGATTAGATGCAGAACCTTCACCATAAGTTACAGGATGATATTTACACATATCTAAGTATTCTTTGATTAGTAGTTGGTCGTCTTTTAGGACCTCCCCTGATAAATCTCGATACTTTTTAAGGTTCCCTATAAGTGTTTGAGCATTAATCCCATTATGATTTGTGACAATCATATTGTAGATAGCTTCTTTTAAAACAGATGGTGTATGACCCCTAGCGGTTATGATTGCAAAAATAGAACCCCCATTTATACACTCCACAAAATCACTCCACGATGGTCCTGGTTCTGCTAACATAGAGTCGACAATAAATCTTTTATCGCCTTCCACACCGAAATTCCTGTAAGGATTTTCTGCGTACCCGACAATAGTCTCATTCTTATAGTCAAAAGGTTCACCACCTATTCTTTGTCTATATTCTGCAAAATCTTCTGTAGACATACCCACCTCATGACCATCATCAGCAATTAACATGATTTGAGTTGGCATAGTTACGATATTATCATCCCAATCAAAAGCATAATACTTATGGTCGGGATTACCGTCTTCTATACCTTCATTAACTAAAATGTTGTCGAGGTTTTTTCTTATAATCTGTTTTAGACTCATAAAATCACTTATTTAAACTTTGTATAAGTCTTTCTAATTGAGTTTCGGTCATAACGATATTCTGTGGTTTATCAGAATATGTTTTAACATTATTACTTTCTAACTCCATAGATTCTCTTAAAATTTTCTTTTTGAATTCCATTTTTTTATTTTTATTAAACGTTTAATTAAAGGCTAAAAATGGGGAACAGTTAGTCTGTCCCCCATTTAATAATTATCAGATATCTTCAAATGATGCACCTGTTGGTGTGATTAAGAATTCGATATCAATAAATTCTAATGCTCTTGTTGGTTTTAGATAAATCTTTCCTACTAATGTATTGTTATCTAAATCCTCAGGAGTATTCTGAACTACGACTCTAAAGTCGATTAAACCTCTATCTCTTCTGATAGAATCTAAGATTGGGTTTACTGAATCTAAAAACTCTTGTCTTACTTGGTCGTCATTTTGTTCGAACAATAGTCTTACCGCGACTGCTGAAATTAACTTACGAGCTTGTAATAACAATCTTCTAACGTTAATTCTGTCGAGTGCAGACTCCTTAACTTGAGTAGTTTTGTTACCCCAAATTACAGTTCCCACATCTGAGAAAGTAGCAATTGGGTTAATTCTACCTTTGTATAAGATATCTCTATCGTCTTGAGTCAACTTCTTACGTGCTTTAATACCGTTAACCAAACCTCTTGTGTAACCCGCTGACGCGAACCAAGGGAATGCGATATTATCAGTTAACGCTAAGTTTCTAACAACCTCTGCTGTTGGAGGTAGGTAAATTTGTGTGTTATTAACTGTGTCCCTTGTTAAAATCCATGGGTAGTAAGTTGCTGTATAGTTAGAATCGATACCTGTATCTTCAAGATTTTCAGTAGACTCTTGTGGGTATATAAAGTTACCTGTAAAGTCAGAAGTTGTGTTAACAAACATATTATAATCAGGAGTTGTACAGATGTATACGGAGTCCGCTCTATCAGTTTCAACCATATCTATAGCCTCTTCAACTAAGTTTGAATTATTAACGTAGTCAATACCCGGTGTTGTGAATATATTAATATTTACCGATTCAGGGTTTACAAATGTAGATTGTCCCCACAAGTATGCGTAATAATCTGTATTACCCCAATCTTGTTTATCGGGACCGACTATAGTTTTAAACGCTCCCCATCCTGTTGCGGTTGGGAATCTTATGGATGTCGCAGCTCCCTTAAGGTATCCACTATTACCTAATATGTATCTATCTCCGTTAGTTCGATATTCTCTGTAAATGTCCCATCCGTCAAATCCACCTGTTGGTATCAATGTAAACTTACGTGAGTTTAATCTATAGTATGGTGAAGTATCACTTGGTTCACTTCTAAATGTTGCGTCTCCAACCTCAAACGCAGTCTCACCTGAAGTGGTCCATTGATTTGAAATGGTAATAGCCGTAGCTCCTGAATCCATGTGGAATCCTTTGGTTAATACCGCCCATGGTGATGATTCAGTCGCCGTCGCTAGGTTTGAGGGGTTCTGTTTTCCTTTATATGATGAGAAATCAACATCAATACCAACGGTATTTGAAACACCCAAATAAACTCTTCTTGGATTATCCCCTGAACTCCTTGTTATGTTATCACCACCCTGTGTTCCAAATGGAGGGTTTGCTATAATTTCACCTGGAGTATTATATTTTGTTTTGTATATTAGATGAGGTGACTTATAATTTTTGTACTGTCTTGTTTGATACCCTCTAAATCCACATGGTAAAGCGTCGATGGGAGCTTCTTCATTAATCTCTAACATTATGTAACGAGATTTTAATTCGAAGTCTCCATTTGCAGTACCTACTTTTTTAGCTACAAAACTATTAAGATTTGGGTCCATGGTACAGTTTGTAAATTTCTCTAGGACAACAGGACTTGAGTCTGTGTCGTAAAAACTTCTTACAATTATATCGAAGGTTAGATTATTGAATGAAATATTAGCGATAGACACTTTTATTTCTCTATTAGCCCCACTACCATCTGAAATTGAGATGAACTTAAATAGGTTAAATACCTCATTACCCCTTAATTCAGAAACTACATATGGAGTGAATGGTGTTTGGTATCTATCTAAATACCAACCGATACCTGTGTTATCTACGTCAGTTCTAGCACCATTAAATGGTAATAAATCAGTGTTTAATCCTCTGATTTTACCTTGTCTATAACCTGTATTTAATAAGTTATAATAAAGTTCTCCTACCATTAAAGGTACATCGTTTCTATCTTTACCAAAGTTAGATTGACCCAATACCTTACTTAAGAAGTTAGGGTCACTTAATGTGAAAGAGGTGTCAAAGGTAAATGTTTCAGAATCACTAGTTATACCTGATAACTGGAATGTCGCAAATGGATTATTTGTAATCCCTGAATATGCCGCACTACTGTTAATAGTAACAGCTGTTAATCCCGATACTTCATATACTGCACCGTCATCGTTACTATATGTTGATATACCTCTTGAACGTAATGTTGAAATTATCATGTTATGATAGTCGGTAATTACAGTACCTGAATAAGTCGTATCGTAAACAACCGCAGTACCTGTGTAGTTATCACCTGAAGTATTTGTAAGTCCCGTTACGATTAGACCGAAACCTACACCTGAGTAGTCTTGGTCAGTAGAATCGTATGGGAATAGAGAGTAATACCATGAATCGTTTTCTGAAGCTTCAAAATCAGCAGTGTCGATAGTTAAACCATCAACACCAAGTACGTTAGTACTACCTGTCCAATTTGATGTTCCTGTAATTGTGTCATATGTACCACCGCTAACAGTACCAAACATATAAGCAGTTTTACCTGAATTTGATGGGTCTACGATATCGTTATATAAACTAGTTTTAAAATCACCTTCGATTGTACTAACCCCACCACTAAACGTAGTGTAGGGTAATGTGAAATAATCCTCAATATATGACGGTAAATCACTATAGTCAGTTATTGTTGTTGATTCACTAGTACCTGATACACCACTGAAACTTACTGTAAACGGACCAGCGTTAGCAGTACCAACTACAGTGTCCTTTTTAAGGTTACCGACCGTAGAGATTGACCAAGCGGGACCCGCGTCATAACCTGACAAACCAAGTATACGAGTCACAAAAAGTTGATTTGATTGTTGTAAATATGCCTTAGCAATGTATGCCGCTTCATATTTTGGAATCTGAGTGTTTATAAATTTGGTTGGGCTTGTACCGCCAAAATATGCAGTGAACTCATCGAAGTTTGTTATAAAAATGGGCTCAAACGCAGGACCTGACTGAGTTTCACCAACAATACCTAATGTAGTAACACCAACACTTTGAGCTACAAAACTTAAATCTCTTTCTGATGTGTATACACCTGGAGATACGAATACTTTGTCTGCCATATTAATTAGTTTTCTATTTTAATTTATTTATTTGATAAATATTATGTAAAAACTGAAAGTACAAATGTCTGTATGACATATTTATTTATTAGGCGCTATTTTTTCTACCTTTTTTCTGCCTTATTAAAAAACCTCACATATGAAAATCAAAAACTTAAAAATATCTGAAGAACATCACTCACTACTAAAGAGTTACTGTAATAAGAAAGGTTTAAAGATGTATAAGTTAATTGAAAAAATGATAGAGGAGACCTGTAAAGATATTACAGACATCTATGGTGAGTAATTAAGTACTGTAGGGTATATGTGCCTGAGACCTTATAATTGATTCTTTTGTTGGGTCTAACTTAACCACGTCTATCTTAATGGTGTCATTAGTATTAACCTCTATTGATGATAAATCATCTCCCATATAATTGTTATTTATGTATACAGAATATTCATCTACGTTAATAGTGTCTAAAAAATTTAAATCTATCTTATACGGATAAACTTCAGACGTGCTTGTAACACCACTTAAAAATAAAATATCTAACTCAAAATCCTGAGGGTTTGGGGGGTGTTTTTTTGCTCTTCTAGATTTAGTATCTACACCGACTTCGTATAGTGTTAATGCTCTAGTAATCGCGGGTATTACCTCAAACTCTTCTTCATCTATTAAAAACCCTAACATAGTGAATGTGTAATTTTGTATGTAATATTTTCTTTTCTCAATATCTAAAACAGATTCGTCAGAAATATTATCCATAATAATCGGAACGTAATGTCCTTTAACAAAAGTATACGCCTGTCTTGATGAGAATTTCTGTAAAACAAGTTTGTTAAACTCATTTAAGTGTCTCATCTTGGTACAAAAAATCTTTATATTATATGTAATATCTACAGGTACTGGTTGTGGTATCTTATAAATGTCCATACCTTTTCTTTGACCGTCCCAAGTAGGGACTTTAGCGTAGTAAAATTGTTTTCTATTTGGTATGGTATATTGAAGTGACGGATTTGAACCATATTTTACTTCAGGTTGTCTTACAGTTGCAATAAATGGGGGTTTAATGTTTTTATCTAAATCTTGGAATCTCCACGTCTCAGTAAACTGAGCCCAATTCTGTGTGGTAATAATAATATCAATAGGGTTTACCGTTTTACCATCAGCAACCATTTCCAAATCATTTTTTATAAAATCCAACATACCACGGTCTAAATCGGCGTGTAAAACACTCTTTGGTAAGTAGGTCCCATTCTCTTGGATGTACTCAAGCAGCTCCTCCCTCCTTTCTAATAAAATTTTATCAGGAGTTATTTTTAAGTCTTTTTTTATTTTTTTTGGGAACGCCATTACTTAATAATCTCATTTATATGGAATATTTTATTTTTTGTATTAATCATATCTATTTCATTTGCTGTGTGAACAGGCTCCTCAGTTTCTTTATTAACAAAAGAATCATATAAATATGGATTATATGTAATAACCTTATTATTACTTTCAGGTGGTAAAGTTTCACAAGGGTACAAACAGTAATCGACTAAATCACCGATAACAAAGGCATGAACATTTTTCCTCATCTCTTTTCTTACCTTTGACTTTCCACCTTCTCTTACTCTAAACTCAACGTCCTTTAATTTAACGTAATCGGCATGAGCAACGACCTTACCTTGGTACTGAACTGAAAAAGTTTTTTTATGTAAGTTATAGTAGACCATAACTCTTTTACCGATTAACTCATCGTTATTATTTTCTTCATTTATTAAACCCATACGACTTTTAATAAATGATAATTCTTTTAATAATTTTTTACTCATAACCCTCTAAATTCATTATCATTAACGGGTGACGCCACAATACTACGATAAAACGGCTTATACCCACCATAAGTATGTTTATTATCACTAACAACTCTACCGTCATTAACTACTGAGTAATACCTGACTCGTGATTCGGTCTCGTAGTAACCGATATAATCACCGTACTCAATTTCAATACTTAAGTCATCTAATGTGTCCTGATATACACCTACTTTTAAATTACCTGGTTCCATTTGTGACATACTACTTTGTCCGTAATTTTGATTTTCAGGTTGTTCCACTTGAACGTAACCCCGAAATTCTACAGGAGGGTGAAACTTTATTCCATCCTCAACGGTTTCACCATAAACGTCATCGGTTTTAGTTTTCTGTTTATCCACTCGATAAAGTACTAACCTAAAGTTCATATCACCCTCAAGCCACTCACGACCCATCGCAATATCTAATTCAAAGTCTTCAGAACCGAAAAACTTTTCTAACCTCGTAATAGGTATTTTTCTTTTACTCATTATTGATAAATATTCGGTTATTTGTTATCTTTAACTGTATTTACTCACGTATTGGAAAATAAAACATTAAACAACTTACCTGAAGTAAGGGCACTACGTATTCTTGAAGAATATAGTGGTTATAATAATTACATCCTAAAACTTCAGGCTAAAATGAGAAAGTTTAATCATTTTAAATTAACAAGGGCACAGTCTGATTACATCATAAAGTTTAATAAAGTAGTCCCTAAAATCGCTAGAAGATGGGTTGAATTAGATAGTTATTTCGCTCAAAAATTAATGGACGATAAACTATTAACTAAGAAGCCTGAAAAAATCTATATAGAAAAACTTTTAGTTGAAAAGGAAAAGTCGTACCATATATGGGGAAAACTTTTTGACAAGGAAGAATTATCGAGTATATGGTTACCAAAGGTTGCACTACAGAAGAATAGACAAAGAGAAGTAAATATAGACTACGAAAAGTATAACCATAGACCTCCACTCGCACACCAAATAGAATCAATAGAAAAATTAGTCGGTAACGACAAGTATATTTTGGCGGATGACATGGGTCTTGGTAAAACAACATCTACAGTGATTGCTTCTTTAGAAAGTGATTCAGAAAAGGTATTAATTATATGTCCCGCGTCACTAAAAATAAATTGGCAAAGAGAGATTGAGAATTACACAGACAAAAAGATTTCAATTATTGACGGCAAGAAATGGGAACCTTCTGATTATACAATAATAAATTATGATATTCTTAAGAATTTTCATGACCCAAAACATCCTGACAAGTCAGACATTTTAAATTATGGTTTTGATTTGGTTGTTATGGATGAAGCACATTATATACAAAACGTTAAAGCTGCTAGAACAAAAATTGCAAATAATATAGCAAAAAAGATTGGGAGAGTATGGTTATTAACTGGAACTCCGATGACTTCTCGACCCATGAATTACTATAACCTATTAGATATAGTTGATTCACCTGTGGCAGAGAATTGGATGGCTTACGCAATAAGGTATTGTGCGGGATATCAGTTCAGTGTAGGGTCTAAAAAAGTTTGGAATGTTTCAGGGTCCTCTAATCTTGAAGAACTACGAGACCGAACAAAACCTCAGGTTTTAAGAAGGTTAAAAGAAGACATTTTAGATTTACCTGAAAAGATTATCACACCTGTTTATTTGAAATTAAAATCGAGAGAGTACGAAAAATTAATGGGGGAATATTATGACTGGTATAATTCGTCTGAGGAATCCACATCACTAACAATACAATTCTCTAAATTAATGAAAGTGCGTCAAGTTATTGCTGAGGATAAAATAAAAAACACTATTGAGGTTGCTCAGAATATAATAGACCAAGGGAAAAAAGTTATTATTTTTACTAATTTTACCGACACACTTAATAAGATAACCGACCATTTCGGTAAATCGGCGGTTAAACTTGACGGTAAAATGTCAAAACCTCAAAGACAACACTCAGTAGACGAATTTCAGAATAACGAAAAAATAAATGTTTTTGTGGGTAATTTAAAAGCGGCTGGTGTTGGTATAACACTAACAGCTGCCGAGGCGGTTATAATGAACGATTTATCATTTGTACCATCAGACCACTCCCAAGCAGAAGATAGGGCGTATAGATATGGACAGAAATTTTCGGTATCGGTTTACTATCCAATCTTCGAGAACTCCATAGAAGGTGTTATATACAATATACTTAACAAAAAGAAAAATATTTTTGAGACAGTTATGGGAGATAATGAAGGAAAAGGAGATATTATGGAAGAAATACTAAACATGATTTCAGAAAAAATATGAATTATTCTATTCTCCGCTATTTATAGATAAAATAAATTATGGGAACGAAGTCAAAAGTAGAAAAAATACGAGAGCTTGAAAATCGTATCATTACCGAAAAAATTGGTAATAAATTACCCAAACAAATTATAAAAGAAATGAAAAAAATAGGTATCGAAAGGTTACCTTATTCTTATTCAGCCGTTGAACGATTCATAGATAAAGAAACTATGAACGTTCACTACAACAATCATTATAAAGGATATGTTGAAAAACTTAACAAAGCAATAAAAGATAAGAAGGGTAAAGAGAAGAGTCTCGAAGATATTGTAAGAACGATATCGATGTATGATTACACAGTCAAAAATAACGCAGGAGGTGCTTTTAATCATGCATTATTTTGGAAGATGTTAAGCCCAAAAAGACAGAGATGTTCAGGAGAAATCTATGAGAAAATACTCAAAGATTTTAAATCGTTTAATAATTTTAAAAAACAGTTTGAGTCTGTCGCACAAAAAAGGTTTGGTTCAGGATGGGTGTGGTTAATTTTAACCAAAAATAATCGGTTAAAAATAATGTCAACACCAAACCAAGACAACCCCCTTATGAACACAATAAAAGGAGGTGGATTCCCCTTATTAGGTTTAGACTTATGGGAACACTCATACTATCTTAAGTATAGAAATAAAAAAGACGATTATATAAAAAACTTTTGGTCTGTAGTTAATTGGTCATTTGTGAACGATTTATATAAAAGTCAGAATAAACAAACCTTAACTGAGTCGGTACGACCCAAAGAACTGTTAGTTGAGTCTGAAAGTGCGGGATGTTCATCAAGAGACGTAAAAGAAACGATTGACCTATTCAATAAAAACCCAAGGATAAAGTGGTCATATAGAAAAGCGATAGACGAAATTTTTAAAGAAATGTTTAAAAATTTTTGGAGAGAAAAACAAGGAGACCAATTATCAGGAATATATGATTTTGAGTACGAGGGTACTGTTGAGCCAGGTAGGTCAGTATTAAATAAGATTAATACTAACGCAACGACCTTCTGTCTGTTAAAAAATGATATGAACAAGGTTTTGAAGTATTACGGACATGAGCCGATTAGTTTCAAAGGCAAAAGTGAAAGTCAACAAATAAAAGAGGTTTACAGATTTATAGGATATATAAAGAGTTTTAAATCAAGATTATTTGGACACGCGTCAAAAACCTTAACAAATATGTACAAAACTGTCAACAGAAGACACAAACAAGGAGATAGAACCGAACAAAATTCTGTTAAACTTTTAAATAAGATTTTTGGTGACGGTAATGTAAAACAAGTCGGTGGAATGGGTAGTGTGGTCGATGCTTTAGGTGGTGTTGACGCAGTTATAAGGACTCCTGAGGGTGATAAAACCGCACAAATAAAACCATTTAGGTACTATAAAGAGGATGATGGTAAAATTACGATGTTCGATACGGGCGTTATAAAACCTTACAAAACCGATTGGTTAGTTTTCCATAATAACAAAAAGGGTGTGATGGTATTCGATAATAGTAATACTGAGATAATTGGGGGTAGATATGTCTTTAATAAAGAGGATTTATATAATACTTAATATTTATAATAAAAAGGTATATGTCTGCAATAACTGAACCACAAAGAAGTAAACTATTTACTAGGATAAAACATCTATTAGGTGCTCCTATAAGAGGTGTTGAGATAACCGATGAGATGATGGACTCACTACTAGAGTTGTCCATACAGGATTACGCTCAATATGTTAATGATTGGTTAATAGAATCACAATGGACCTCGTTATATGGTTTAAATTTAGACGAACAGTCACTTACTAGAGCGTTTATTAGTCGAAGTTTAGATTGGGAAACTCAATATACTTACGCATATTCTAAGATTGTGGGACTTCAAGCGGGGGGTGACTCCGTTTTAAAGAAAGATTATATTGATTTGGTTGCAGGACAACAGATTTATGAAATACCCAAAGGAAGAGAATTAAATGAACTTTTATGGTTTAGTCGAGCAGAATTAGACGCCGCTTATTTTGACCCATTTATGGGTGGATTTGGTGGTTTTGGTGGAGGAGGTTTAGGTGGTGGTGCTGGTTTTTCACAAATGGGTACTACAGGAAATTATTTTATAACTCCCGCTTTCGATATTTTATTAAGAATGCAGGACATTAACATTAAAAGAAGAATAATTTCTGGAGAGTTAACATATAGAGTTACCGCACTTCCTAACGGTAAAAAGGCAGTACACTTAATGAACGTACCTGGAGGTAAGTTTGATTTCGGAAACCTTGAAAACAATCAATACAAAGTATGGTATTGGTATTACGAAACTGATGACAGGGACTCATGTTTAGCGGAAAACCCTGATATTGTTAGACTTCCTTCAGATATTCCGATAGATGAAATGTTATGGGATGAATTAAATAGTCCGGCACAGACATGGGTAAGAAGGTGGTTCACATCATACGTAAAAGAATCATTAGGTAGAGTTAGAGGAAAATACCAAGGAAATTTAAAAACGCCTGATTCGGAGATACAATTAGAATACGATTCGTTATTAACAGAATCTAAAGATGAAAAATCTAAATTAATTGAAGAATTAACACAGAGATTAGAAAGGTTAAGACCTGACAAAATGATGGAGAGACAGGCAAGTGAGGCTGAAAATTTAAATAAATCATTACAATACAGGGCATTCCCAAGACAATTTTACTCTATCTAAAATGGCGATATTTAAATCAACACCAGTTACTAAAATTATTAATGGTATCACCATTAAAACATCAGAAGCAACTTTATTAAGTAATTCTAATTATAAAACTAACGGAGAAAGTGCGATTATTGTTAAAGACCTTAAGGCTTGTCAAATAGAATTAGATTCAAAAACTACCGAAAATATAACAATAAAAGCTCTTTGTGATGTATTAATAGTTGCTGATTACTCTATAGATGATGAGTATGACGAAATACAGTTAAATTCAGGTGCATCCATAGAGTTAAGATTTTTAAGAGACGGGTGGTATATCATGTCATCTGATGGGATAAAGAACTCATAATCTCTTTATTTTTATTAACATAGTCTTTATTAACCAATTCAGTAGTACCATCTAAATACATATAGAAAGGGTCAATTCCAACGGAAGTCCAAAATCTTTGTTCGGAATCTGAAAGAGTTAATACCTCATCTAAAGTATCTTGGTCACCATCTTTTCTTGGAAATCCTCTTACTAGTTTTGTTTGACCTTTAGTAAATAGGGGTTGTTTCTCAGGGTCGTCAATCAGTATCTCATTTCTTATTTCAGTAGAAAAGACAACCAAAAGAGGTTCAATTCTTTTATTAAATGCCGCAATATATCTAGGGACGTTATATTCCCCCAACTTATCAGGGTTTTGTTCAATATCCTTCTCATTAACGTGGTAACAATTAATAACTACTTCGTCCTTTTTCTTTTGTACATCCCCGTGTGACTTACGAGTACCATTATTAACATAATATATTGTATCACCTAAACCTACGTTTAAATCATTAGACATTGCCAACTCCATATGTGCTTGACGAGACATAAACGAACCTGATTTAGTTCTTTTTGTTATGTGAACTTTATATTCGTCAATAGACTGTTTTACCCTCGCCTTATTTGCGATTTTTGAAATGGGTATTTCACGATTGAAAAGTTTACCTATATAATCGTAATAAGAATCTAAAAATTCTTGTCCTTTACCGTCCAACAACATACTAAGACCTGAATCCAAAAACTCCGCAACATAAGTTTGAAGTCTTTTAGATTTAATGGTATTACCTGTTAACTTTACTTTTCCTTTATCTGTCAGAAGCGCGTAATTCTTACGAGCTACATTAATGGTTGCTGGCCACTGTCCGTCTGTGTCTAGACCCATCTCATCTCTCATAAATAAGTCATTATATTCTGCAACATCAGCCTCAGAACCATTATACTCTTTACCTTCTTCTACTAGACCGTTAAGACCCTTTCCTACGTAGGTATGATTATCACGACCTTCGGGTACGGAAAAGTTAACACCATCAGTATCCATAACCAAAGGTTCGTACCCTCGGTTCATAAACCACATAATCATTTGTCTTAGGTATTGTCTACCCGTACATGTTATCTGCTCACCCATATCCATATCCCCCCATGGGAATACATGTGGGGCAGACAATGAACCGAAGAACGCGTTAATAAAAATCTTAATAGGGAGTTGTTTGCGATTATATTGTGAAGAAAGTTTTGGGTCGGTTTTATAGTGGTCGGAAGCCAACTTTTTATATTTAATACGAGTATCACGGAAGTACTTCAACATACTCTTCATTGCTCCCGTAACATCACACTTAGGAAATACATCATGTACGAGTTGAATAGAGGGGTATAGAGACGAGTAGTCTAACTTAAGTACATCAGTGGAGTACCCGACCTGTAAAAGTCGTGAGAGACCCCCTGTAAACGACCTCTTCTCCCCTTTCTTAGGTATTGCGAGACCGTGTTTGTATGACCATGACATCATAATCATTTTCCATAGTGTTGCAGTACCCATAGTAGAGAGTCGTTCATAGGTTGTGGGGACTAGTTTCGCAAGTAGGAAGTTCGCCTGATTAAACTCTTCGTCAACTACCATTGTCTCCCATATATCGTCATACAAGTACCTTTCAACGATATACTCACCACTAACTTTTTCATAATGACCAGGAAACTTTTCCATAAGATTTTCTGTTCCTGTAGTGCCCACCTCTTTGTACCCACCTGTTTTAGGGTTAAAGTAGTACTCTTTATTATCGAAATAGGTCTTACCAATTTTATCTCCTTTTACGTATACTCGGTTTTCCTTCTCTGCTCCGATAAACTGAGTAATATACTTAAGACCCCAACTCTTAATGTCAGAATTAATTGCTTGTGCTCGTCTTACTGCGTGAGCAATATCTACGATGTTATACCCCCACATCATTGTTTGGGTGTAGTCTTCCATCTCATTTGCAAGCTTTAACATCCCTTGTTTTTGTCTAAGTTTTTTTTCGGGATTTAAAGTTTTGGCAATCTTATCTATATCCATACCGAGGATTTCCGCTCTTGTTAATATAAATGGAAAATCGAAAAACGCGGAGTTATATCCACCCACGAGGGATGGTTTTAAATAATTGATTGTATTGAAGAAATCAATAATCATTTGTTTTTCTTCTTCTTCGTTTTGTGCTGATATGACTTTTTCAAACCCACGGTTATCTTTCATACCGATAAGGAAAATCTTATCATTTTTTGAGTCGAGACCTGTGGTCTCAATGTCAAATACAAAACGGTGAACCTCATCGTATTCGTCAAAACCTTTAAACAATCGTTTTTGTTTTTGACATAAGTACTGTTCAACAGGAGATAGTATTGCAATCGCATTCGTATTTTCTCTATCCCATGGGTCTAACCCACCCATTTTAAAAAAGTTTACTAGGTTGGAGTATGTTTTGGTCGTCTTCACCAGATACTTCAGACCTTGTTCCATTCTTTCATCCCCACGAGTGTCTAACTTTTCAATGATTATACCGTGTTTGGACATCGCTTCTTTCTGAGCATATTTAGAACCACTATAAAAGTTCTTACCCTTCAAATCCCCTACCCAAGCAAATGGGATAAAAGTTTCTGATTTAATTTGTTTTCCTTTTAGTGGGTCTTGAATGACTTTAAAAATCTTATTAGACCTGTAGTCGTATTCTAACGCTACAATATATTTTTCTTCATCCTCTCCGTGGAGGAACTGTTCAATTTCTTCTTGAGATACCATAATTTTAATTTTTACACTTGAGATATTATCCTCACATCGTAATGATATGATTACTCTTAGTATTGATTAAAGTATATGGATTTTTTAATGAAGAGTCAATTTATATTGATGAATAACTGCTCCCTGATTGGACATATTAAATCCCCATCTTTTGTTGTGATTGTGAATTCCCCTATAAATCTACCTTTTTGATTAGTGTCCCTTAACGACCATTTATAATAGATGTAATATTCTTTGGGGGAGTCTGGATTGTTTAATAATTTTTCGGTGATGAACGCGTTATTCATAATAATTTTTTGTATCCCGTCTGATTCTCTTTTCATGGAAAATCTTATTGACGCATTAACTAAATCTTCGTTAAATTTTTTATAATTATCGGTTCTTCCGTCATTCACAACTTCCATTGTAAGTATGGGTAGTTCACTATTTTTTTTGATAAAAAATTCCATTTTAACAACCTGTTACCGTTATTTGTCCTGCGGAGCCCTCCACACCATTAGTTCCGTACCAATAACCACCATTAGTACCTGCGGAAGTGAAATTAACTACAATTGTCGATATATATGCCCCGTTATTATCAACACCATCGGATGATTGTAATCTGTCAGACCCATCAGGTTCAGATTCTGATGAGATATTATATTGGTCGGCCATCCAAAATTGTGTAGTAGAACCACTACTACATACATGGAATTGGTACTCAACACCACACTCTAACGTTAAGTTAGGTTCAACCTCACCATTAATAACCCATTGACCACTACCATTTAATTGTACATCGTATCCCACAATACCACTACCTAAACCATCGTAATCGCAAGTACCATATAACTGTATCGCCATACTACCTCCACACTCAGAAAGTGTGTAAATTGTAGTTCCTGACTCAGATGTTGATACCAAATATAACTCTTGACTTGCAAAGGATGGTGGAACACAATCGTCGTTAAATTCAGTTTGACTATAAGTTGTACATTCTGAACCTTCAGGGTATTGTATTTCAACACATTCACCTATAGTTGTTGGTAATCCCGATAAAGTAGGGATTGAAATTGGGCAGTCAAGTAGAGTACTACCGAAACCAATATCGTCTATAGAACTACAACTGATTAAATCACATATACTCTGATAAGCACCTGACCCTACTGTAGACATATAACCTAAGAATACATTCACATCTTCCAATGGGTCACCAACAGCGATGGTGTCTATTTCAACCTCAACACATGGAGGTGGTGTAGGAGTTGGTGTTACCGTAATTGATGGAGTAATTGATGGCGTTACCGTAATTGATGGAGTAATTGATGGTGTTGCAGTAATTGACGGAGTAATTGTGGGTGTTACAGTTATTGATGGTGTTAATGTTGGAGTTATTGATGGTGTGGGTGTGGGTGTTTGTAATGTTGCGTTACAGTCACATCCAGTATCTCCCGAAACGTAATACTCAACACAGTCCAAACTAATACCGTAATTATCTAAATTAACGGTAATTGGAAAACCACTAAATGAGATATCATCAGCAACTATTTGCCAGTTAATCGGGTCGCACGTACTGATAAACACATCATACGTACTTATATTACTAACTTCACTTGCTAAATTTATTGTTATTGATGGCATATTTTATAAATATTTAAATTATGAACAACAATCACCTCCACTGTAATTCCATAAAGATGGATTGGCGTTTGGTCCTTGACTCGTAACTGTTATGGTTTCAGGAATTATACATTCGTTTATGGTTGTACTACCTCCACCTTGTATAGTGACACTTTCCGTACCTCCATCACATAAGTCGTAACTAAGCGCTAAGTTATAACCCAATCCAACCTGATTTGTGTTATTTATAGTAACACCAGTACAAGACTCTACAAAATTAATTTGTCCGTAGTTAGTTAGACTTTGATTTTGTCCGTACCAGTACCCTCCACCTGCTCCGTCACTATTAAAGGTTACACTTATGGTACCAAGGTTTTCTCCATTGTTAGTTACCCCATCAGACACACCTAACGCCCAATCATTCGCGGGGTCAATACCGGCTTCATCAAATCCATCCGCAATATAGAATTCGGTTGTGGCTCCTGTCGAACATATGTGGAAATCGTATTGTTGTCCACATATTAGATTTAATGTCGGGTTAACCTCACCATTAATAACCCACTGATTAGATTCATTTAATGTAACGTTAAATCCGTTGATTATGTCTAAACCTCCGTAATAGTCACACGTACCATATAAACTTATTGATAATTCAGTCTCTCCACTTATTTGATAAATTGTATTTCCTGTCGCTGCGGAAATCATAACATATGCGGGCGATGTAATCAAATTATTATTAGTACAACCTGTACCGAAGAAAGTAGCGTTTGTGTGTTCTACACAGTCACTAGGTGTTGAACCAGTATAATAAATAGGTAAGGACACTCCCGATTCAGTAGGTAAAGATTCATTGGGGTCTAAGAAAATACCACAACTACCACTATATGGTAATAATCCACCTGACCCCGAATATGAACTATTTAATGAGTTACAATTAATCCAATCACAAATAGAAACCTCCTGATTGGCACCTCCTGACGGTTGATAAATACTAAATATATTTACAGTAGAGTCATAAGGTGTGAATTCGGTTATTTCCACTAATTCACAAGGCAGAGGGGTTGGTGTGGGTGTCGGAGTATGTGTTGGAGTAATTGTTGGTGTTATCGTTATTGACGGAGTAATTGTTGGTGTTACCGTAATTGATGGTGTAGTTGTTGGCGTTACCGTAATTGATGGTGTAGTAGTCGGTGTTGGAGTCGGTGTTACTACCCACGATTGTCCTTGGCAAGAACATCCTGTATCTCCAGAAACTAAATAGGAGTAACATCCACTAACAATTCCGTAAGTGTCTAAATCGACATTAACAGGAAATGTGTTATATGAGATATCATTATAGACCGGAACCCAATTTGTTGGAGAACACTCACTTACATATACATCGTATGTGTTTATTCCAATTACTTCTTCGTTTAAACCTATCTCAATTATTGGCATCTTAGTTACAAGTATTATTTAAGTTATAATTTATCAATAAATTATCATTTAATACGTTGACATAGTTTAGCTGTATCAACGAAATTATATTAACACACCCTGACAGTACTACTGATGTGTTATACGGTACGGTTTGTTGTGTGTAACCGCCGCCTGTGTCACAGGTATAGTATTGTATCGTTATTGCCTCCATCAACTCATATTCATTTGTTACCGTGATTCCGCTTATACATGGTTCACAATCACTATCACCACAACTTGTTGATGATATTGTCTGATTCGTAGTATACGTTCCACCTCCGGCAAATTGTTGTGGTCGAGATATGTCAGTACCTGGAGGTAGTATTTCAAAACAAGTGGCGTTATCTAATAGGAAATACCCGTTCGAAGTATATTCATTAGCGGCAATCCATGGACTCTGTACAAAGTCTCCGACAGAGGCGTTTGTCCATACAGGTACTGACGAAATTCCTAAAATTATATCTGAGCCGTTTGCTATCGACACTCCACACTGCCTTACTGCTACGTAAGCAATTCCACATTTTTCAGATGTACAATCACTAGCCGCGGAAATATAAGTAAAGTCGGTATTAAGAGTAAACCCTGTATCGTCATTTACAACCGTATAACACACATCTAAATCTAAATCTAATTCATTACCTAAAACGTGACCAATACCCGTTGTTACTGTATTCCTAAGGGTCAATACATCACCCACATTAATTGTATCAGGTAAAGTTCCTGAATATACGTTCATATAGTTTGGGAAATAATTAACGTCTGCAAGATTGTTTTCAACTGCACAACTTCTTAAACTAACAAGACACCCTGTACAAGACGGATTATTACAGATATCCTCGACTATGTCCGATTGAGTAACAACTATACCGCTTGGAGCTTGTCCGTCACTGATTGATGTTATGGTATGACATACTCCGTCGATAATGACTCCGTCTCCGATACAGGCAGTGCCTGATAATGTAATGGCGTTTGGTAAGTCGGTGTCCCCTTCACAACAAGGGTCTGTTTTAGCCGTTATCCAATCAACATTACAATCTAATAATCCATTACATCCAATACACTCTTCACATACTGAGTATCCTGTATATTCAACAACATAATTTTCATTTTCGGATGTTTCAACACCTATCGACCAACACTCGTTATTCCAAAAGATAATATCACCAGACTCAAGTGAGGGAGGTACCATTAATGATGTTGTTGTTCCGTCACAACAATTTGAAGCTCTTTTAGGTAGGTACGCAAGTAAGTTTGTATAACAACTTAGTTCACAATCTTCCGATACTTCTACGATACAATCTAAACCATTTGCACATTCACTTGGAGTAGGTGTAGGTGTGGGCGTAGGACATGTGTTCACTATTAAACAATCTCCACAACTATCAAAAGAACCATTTATCGAAGCGTCCGCATCGGTTGCGGGTTCTATGGCTCCGACACTCCAACATTCACTACTGTAAGATATGATATCACCAATCCCAATTGAGGTTTGAGTTTCTAAGTTAGCAAATGATACACTACCATCGCAACAAGATATTAATTTATAATTATTGAATGATACAGATGACGGAGTTGGAGTTGGTGTAGTAGTCGGTGTTGGTGTTGGTGTAGCACTAGGACACAAACAATCCGAGAAATTACAATTCTTAAAGTCAGGTCCGTACATAATACCGTCAGAACTATCTCCACCTGACGAGTATGGTGTATAACAGTTACCATATAAAATAACTCCAAAACCCGAATCCACCCAACCGCCTGAAGCAACCGCATCCCCGTCTACTTGAACATTTATTGTCTGTGGTGTAGAATCTGAACAACAAGCTCTAAAAATATAAGGCTGATATATTGGACTGCTTTTAGCGACAAAGTCTACTGATTTGGTGTTATTAGTATCTCCTACTAAATCTCCTGTTGATGTTATTGCAGTAAATGACGTCTCATAACCACGTATATTATCATAATCGGTGTTATTACGAGCAGTTGCAGTTCCTACAGTTTGTCCCGCGTTAATAGTTACCGCAGATACTATAAGAACTGGCGCGTTATTGGTTTGTGACAGTACATTAGTGAAGTCGATTGTAGTGTTTTGACTTACCGTTGTGGATGCAGTAAACGAGTAATTGGCGATAGTCGACCCAGACTCATACGAAGTACCGAATTCAACAGTAACACCTGTATAACTTGGTGTTGGTGTTATGGATGGTGTTATGGACGGAGTTACTGATATTGATGGAGTTATAGATGGTGTTGGTGTTGGTGTTGGAGTCGCGCAAATTCCGACCTGTGTTATTGTACCTCCTGTTAGTGTTACAAATACTGTTGAGCCTGTCGAGATTTTTAAGAAAGTGTTTTCAGGCATCGCACTTCCTCCATATTCTACACAATTATCAGTACCTAATACGGCAGTATTAAATAAAAACTCACTTGTGGAGAAGGCGTTTATAGGTGTTGCCGCGGATAAACAAACCTCATTTATTGATTGTCCTGTGAGTATACTATAGGTGTTACATGTTGGAGGTGTAGTTGATGGAGTTGGAGTTACTGTGATTGACGGAGTTACTGTGATTGACGGAGTTATAGTTGGGGTACTTGTTGGAGTTACTGTAATTGTCTGTGTCGGTGTTGGAGTTACTCCTGTAATGTTAGTTTGTCCACTACAAACTAAACTGGTAAGTGACTCACTAACCTTATAATCGTAACAACTTATAATACCAAAATTCTCATCTAAATTAACTAAATATGGAAAATCTGAATATGTAAGACCGGTTTGAATTGTGTTGAATGAAGGAGAAGCGCACTCCTTCATATCGACAGTGAAGAAATTGGTTCCTCCTGTTAAATTCGTACTGGTTAATGTAATTTCAGCAAATTGAGGCATTAGTGAGCTTTTTTATAAATACTATTTCTTTTGTTAATTAACAGTTCCTAACTGATAAAATTTATTTCCGTTTATAGTAACAGCAGATAGTGATGAGAAACCTGGTTCATAATGTAGGTTAGGGTTTGTTGTGTCACTGTAGTTTATTGATTGACCTGTAAATGCGCTTATGTTTAATTCTTCAGAAACACGGTCAATACGACAAGCCCTACCAATAGTGAAGTATCCATCGTCACTACCTGACGTAGACCCTGCGTAACAAAGACCGATTATTTTTATAGTACCATCTATATTTGCTAAAAGTGCCGAACCTGAATCACCACTGTTTATTGGGTAGTAACATCCGTTACCATTTGTCGTCGTACTAGCACTTGCAATATATGAAATACACTCATCATACCTACAAACTCTCTCAGTTGATGAGGTTAAATTATTATTGACGTATACGGTATCATAACTTAAAAATTTAAGTTTAGTGACCCCTTCTCCTTTGGCTCCCGTTGTCCTACCAACACTATAAAAGTCGTAATTATTATTAATTAAGTCATCAATCTCTTCAGTAGTTGCGAACTCAGGAGCACCCGTGAATGATAACCCGTAATACTGATAGGATTGTGAAGTATTAATAGATGTAGAATCGATAGTAAATAATGCACCATCAACATAATTTATACCCCCCGATGTATTTCCTTGTACGGGTACATATCTTTTTGTTGTTCCTATTTGTTGAGAAACCGATGAACTTGGTTGACCAATGTCGTCACCATA
>JAAHTG010000889.1_pt1 | contig 23472 bp, 27 predicted proteins | sample 6116081 | NCBI WGS metagenome assembly JAAHTG01 (sample SAMN13939989, study PRJNA603662) | sponge metagenome | isolation source: marine sponge | host: Mycale hentscheli | place: New Zealand | collected 2005 | reverse complement strand
TGGCATTGGTAATAGAGCCCTCGGCAATGTTGGCGTTGACGAACTCTGCGGTATCACCGACCAGTTTATCAACACTCATGCTGCCGATCTGAGCGTCGGTGATGGTGGCGGTCTTTATAAAAGCACCGTCCATAACGACACGGTTTGTTTCAGTGTCGATACCGAAGGTCAGCTCCTCAGAGCCGGGAGCCCCAACCCCAAAGACATCCACACGCCACAGGGCCGTAATGGTCTTGCCGTCGTTGACTAAGCCAAAGCCCCCGACATAACCATCCACATCCAGCTTGACGGTGTATTCCGCCCGTATGCCCTCCAGCTCATCCTCAACCACCTTGAACTGCTGCTCAATCGCGCCAAAGCCTTCCTTTAGGTCCAGCTCGACGGTGCTGACACGGCTGGCCAGTGCCTGCTGGTCATCAATGACGACCTGCATCTCATCACGGATGGTGGCAAACTCGCCATCCACTTCCGCCTGCAGCTGGGTCATCTGGCTGGCTAAGGCGGCATCTTCGCTGGCCCTGACCTGTGATTCCGTCTGGATGGCGGCGGCATTGTCGCCCACCTCTGCCGCCAGTGTGGTGATCTGGCTGGCTAAGGCCTCATCCTCCGTGGCGCGGGTCTGGGATTCGGTGACAATGGCGGCGGCGTTGTCGTCTATCCGGCTGACGTTGGTGTCGATACGGCCATGGATCGACGCATCCTCCGTTTTTCGCTCCGTGGTCTCTGTGTGAAGACCTTCCTCCAGGTTATCCAGGTCAATTTCCAGCTTCGGGATTTTGTCGATCTCGGAGTTCAGGGCGTCATTGAGATGCGAATCCGAAATCTTTCCTTCCAAATCCTCCAGTATCCAGTCCGGATCAGGGGATGATGCGGCAAAGACTCCGTAGGTGTCGTGCCAGGGCCCGATCACCTCGCCGATTGACGTCTGCTTGACGATCCGCACCCAGTAGTAATACAGGGTGGTGTCACTGCCTACGGTATCGCTGTAGATGGTGCTGATGGTGGTGCCGATCAGTACCGCGGTTGACAGGACATCCTCCGCAGAGCGATGCACCTCAATGCGATGGCCGTAGTCCAGATTCGGGCTTGACCAGGTGATGTAGTTGAAGGTCATTCCGCCTCTGGCTTCAACCTCCTCCAGTCGTGGCGGTGGGGTAGTGTCCGGCGGGTCTTCAGGGGGCACACCGGGATCATAGCCGCCCCCGGGCGTGGCGGACTTGACCACCACCTTCTCGGCCTCAAGGTCGGCCCATGTCAGCCATTTGCCATCGGCGGTCCTGCCCTGCCCCAGACCGTCACGCATGGCCGTGGTGATCTGCTCCATCCACTGCGACTGCTGCGGCGAGGCGTCCGTAGGGGGATTATTCAGACCGGGGTTGCGTCTATTCAAGCTCATGCACCGATTCGGCGATGCAAATCTGGCGGACTTCATCAAGGCCGCTGATCTCCACCTGAACATGACGACTGCGGTACCCGGACGGCATTCGAAACGGCAGGTTGTTCAGCACTGGCTGGGTATGGATCAGGCGGGTATCGTCGTACAGCGTAAAGGTCAACTGGTGGTAGCTGTCGGCCTCTACTCTGGCACAGCGAAAACACACGGGCACTGGCAGACGGCTCAGACGGCTGCGCCATGTGTACGCCTGCTCATCCCCCTCATTCCATAGGGCAATGGCTTCCATGTCCGGATCGTAGACCAGCAGGCTGTCCAGCAGACCATCATGGCACTGGGCGACAAACACCTGATCGGTAAAGCGGAAACCCGCCTGTGGCAAGGCCGGATCAAAAATCAGGGAGCCCCGGGTGCCATTCTCACGAGTGAAACTGATGATCAGTTTCTCCTCGTTCATGGACGTGAGCATACTGGGTGGATTCAGTGCCTGCCACTGCGCCCGGGTCATCAGGCCTTCACTCAATACCCGTGACTGTCCCTGAGTGATCACCACCAACCCGTCCGGACTGGCGTAGACACAACCAAACTGTCCGGAATAAATAGAGCGTTTGGACAGACAGCCCTGGTTCATGTTCAGCTCGACCACGCTCATGTTCGACGGGTTCTGACCGGTGATGATGTAGGGGTTTTTCTGGGTGACGGCGACAATGTTGCTGTCAGCCTGCCCCAACCCTACGATGTCATGGGGCAGAGGGTAACGGGCAAACGGGCTCCACGCATGGGGTAAGTAGGGTTCTGAAATGCAGACATCATTGGCTGATGCGCCAAACAGAAGGCCGTTGGTCAGTACGCCCAGTGAGTGCATGTCCTCTTTGGGCTCAAAGAAGTTCTCCGAGATCAGCAGGTCGCCCGGAATCTCGGCATCGGGGACCGTATCTATGTATTCCTCATCCTCAGGGCCGACCTCGGCGACAAAGGCGAAACGGGTCAGGCCAGACGCATAGACACGACGATAGATGCGTTTCTGGCCACCACTGGGATAAGGCCCCGAGGGCATCGCCGCGATGTTACTGAGCTTAACCCCGAAACCCGGCTCTGCCGGTACGGTGATGATCTGGCTGGGCTCACTGGGGGCACTCTCCATCTCCAGCGAGCCCAGCTGGTGTATAAAGGTGATGACATAATCACGATCCGTTTCTGTGCTGGGATCGGTTTCGGGTTCGTCCGGTTCTTCTTCTGGGGGTTCTTCAGGCGGGTCTTCCTCATCCAGTGTATCTGCTTCTTCCGGAGGGGGTTCTCCTTCCTCGGGGGGCAGAGGCACCACCGGTTCCGGCGGTTTCTCATACACCCGTTCGGCATGGGGGGCAAACTCCGGCGCGGGTACGCCCAGCTTATACCAGGCATTGGGCAATGCTCCGGTACCGGTGGCGATGCTGTTGTCGGTGTACTTTGGGAATTCCTCCCCGGTCCAGTACGTCAGGTGTTGTGAGTTTCCGGCGACAGGGCCGGGAACACAGTCAACATGCGTGTCCCAGCTGAACATCCAGCCCGACTCAGGATCACCCGGCAGTGGCGCAAACCGGTACAGGCTCAGCTGGTCACGGGGTTTGCTGGCTTCCCGGTAGAACAGGGGGGACTTGTAGGGCTTCAGGGTGCCGCGATGGAACCGCACATTCCATGCCCTGACGGCGTTCATTTCCGGCAACAGGGTGGGGTCAGCCTGAGGGATTTCTCCGACAAACTGTTTGAACAGCAGTTTCATCGCTCTTTTTTAGTCACCGACTTGACCGCCCACATGGCACCATCTTCAAACGCATTCATCGCCAGAGCCGTACAGCGGCCATTGCAACCCACGTCGTCGATCAGGTCGATCAGTTCTGCGGCCTTGTGCTTAATACGGTCTACGTCCGAATTGGCAGCAGGGTTAACGTCGATACCGACGCGCCACTGGCCTTCGGTCAGTCGTTTATCTGTCATGGGGGGTTCTCGCTATGGGACAGGGAGGACAAGCTGGCCACTGGAATGAATTGAGCCGGTCACGCAGGCCTCTGACATCAGCAACCATATCGGATTTCAGGGTTTTAATTTCACCTCGTAGCTTTTGCTTAGAATTTTCCTGATCGGCGTAATAACCCGACAGCGTTAATCGGCTGGTCATGCGGTGTTCGACGCTGATAATCCAGCTGATTCCTGAGCCTAACAGAGCGACGGCGGCAACGATGGCGGCACCATCAACCAGTTTTTTGTTCACCAAACAACTCCTGATAGGCCAGTCGGTATATGCCGGGTGTCGCTTTACCCAGTGGTGTATTCCAGTACTTCTTGGCGTAGATCGCCATGGCGCTGATCTCTGTTGGGATTGGTTCAGGGATGCGCAACAGGAACACTCTGGCAATGCCGGTGGCAAAGCGGAAATCGAATATCAGGCGTTCTGCAGGACTGGGCAGGTCATCGGGCATGTAGAGTTTTCTGTCAGCGTATTCGCAGACATCGAGATAAGAGGCCGGTTCGATCTGGAAGGGACTTAACGCAGGGCCATTGACCTGCTTGTTATACAGGAACTGTGCTGATTCGTGTGCGCCAATCATGCACAGCAGTTTTACGGCGGATTCACTGGCAGGCAGGCCATAGTGATCCAGTGCCTGAACAATGGACGTTCGGCACACGTCAGCGATGGGGTTCATGGGGTTTTCAGGACAGGAACTCGCCGCAGATGCGGTGCCAGCTGCCCCACATGGAGTAGAGGCTATAGAGCTGGGCGCGGCTCAGCGGGTTCTGGCTGGCGTCAATAAAGTTTTTGTGCTCAGCGCGGTATTGCTCGTTGCTGGGGATTGGCGCTTGTTGTGGGGGTTCCGGCTCCGGACGATCGTCGGGATAAATGGGGTTGCCGTCCTCGTCCTCGCCAATCTGTGGTTTATTGGCATTCCAGTCCCGCACTGCCTGTAGTCGTTCATTGAAGTCAGTGGCGACATGGAACCATTTCTGGCGCAGGTATTCACGGTACATGTTGATGAACAGGTCAATGACCGGACCGACGCCTTTGTTGTGGGCAATGCACTGGTGGCAGTCTTCATCGGTTTTGGTTTCGGTGAAGGGGATCAGGACTGTTTCGCCATCGTCGCCGGTTTGGTAGTAATGGTCTAGGTTGATGAAATCGGACATTACAGGGTTACTCCATCGGTATGATAGGGAAGCTGGACTCGTTTTTGGCCGACGATGATGGTTTCGCCGTTTAAATCGGTGGTGGTGGTTTGGTTATCAACAATATTGAATTTATTGTCGTCCCCCCAACTTTCTGCGTTGTGTTTCATTTCTTTGTAAACCAGATTCATTGAATAGCACTGGCGGTCATTGGATAAATAAGGCAGATATTTGACGGCTGGAGCCGTTACAACGCTAGGAATAAACATATCCGGTGAATGTTCAGGCTTTTCTGACCCCCCTTTTCCTAATGCCGTTGTGTACGCTAAATAGTAATTTTCAATCGTTTTACGTCGTCCTGCTCTGCCTTCTCCAACTGATACAGGAACCTTGTTAATCAGTCTGTCACCTAACAGGCAACCAAAAGCTAAATCACCGGAATTGGTAGAGCCAGCCTGTGCTAATGAATCAATATTAGCGTTACCTTTCAGATCAAACGGATTCGCCGCAGTGCGGTAGAAGACCATATAACAGGTTTCTGCACTTGGATTATGCTTGAGTGCGTTATCGTTGGACGTAAAATGCGCCAGTAAAGAAGGATTACTGGACCATGTAGCGCCTCTGTCTGTAGTTTCCAGAAGTAAATAGGCTTCAAGCACCTTTCGACTGGCTTTATAAGTCTTCTGAGTACCATCCGGTATCAAATCCTCGCCTTCTTCTCCCACTGCAAGCCAGTTGCCCGGAATACCGTTATCAAGCCACTCTTGAGGAATTGCGTCTAGTGAACCAATGATGTCACAGGCTAGGAATTGAGGACGAGGTGATGGATTTCGAGTAACACCTTGATTATCTATTCCGGCGTAGAATGAAATTATAGAACTCTTATTAGACTCAGAGTCAGGAACTAATGTTACGCGTCTTCCTGATCTGTCATAAAAATTAATATAGTCAATTCCACGCGCTGACGTAGCAACTCTGCACCAATGGTGTTTCCCGTCAAATTCGGTTATTACATGTGCATAAATAGCTCTACTATCTGATGCAACGTATCCCTTAAAGTCACTGTAATAAAGTTGTTGGCAAAGTAATCTAACCGTTTCTGGATATAGAGGCTTGTATATAGAATCATCTACCCAGTGATCAAGTATTGTTATTTTTAATTCGCGATCTGTTCCGAATACTTCCCATGGGACATTTAGCGCAACCGGCGTTAAGAATGGAGTACTCTCAGCTCCACTAAATGTCTCACCCGCCACCGCTTTATTAAACGAATCAAACAGCAATGCCTGCCGATCTGTGACTTTTGCGGCTGAGAAATAGAGGGGGGTTACGTCGTCTGAGTAGATGGCGTCGTGGTATTTTTTATCAGGTCTACCAAGCCAATAACTATCGGATGGACTTCCTTCAACAGATGGCGATATAACTCTAAACCCATCTACAATACTTCCCGTAGAGCAATCTAAAGCTGAAGACGGTCTTTCGGCATCCCAATTAGATGAATTCCAAGAGCGTCTAACTCCCTCACTGCCCCAAACTCCAGTACCTTCAGGATTCCAGACTGGATGATAAGCACCTTTGTTCCTGCGAGCCACACGACACAACAACAACGCATAGCTGTCACCGGTTTTATACAGCCCATTACTGACTTTGCTGTAACCGTGTTCTGCTGCGATCTGGTCTGCGTCATAGCCGGTACTGGTGCGGTGGGGGGTTATGGAGCGGTAGGTGTCTAAGTTGCCGTTCCAGTCCAGGAACACGTCATCGAAGGCGATGGCTCGCTCGGCGGTGTCTTCGGCTTCTGAGAGTCTGATGATCGTCCTTGCTAAGTGAACGAATCTTCCTGCAATATTATACTGACGCTCAATGGCTATTATTTGGTTGGCATGACTAGGAGGATTATTAGGCTGGAAGTAAATAACATCTTCTTTATCAACACTGCCAATCACCCCACTGTAAGGATTATTCACTTCCCCAAACGGCAACCAGCCTATGTCGATCTTGGCTTTGCTATCCGCTATGGGAATACTGCCCGGGGTGGGTATCAGTATCGCATCGCCTTCATAAACCACAGCTACGGCATCGTCTTTGGCCTGTACCGCCTCATTTCTGGCCTGCAGTGATTCATTCTTTGCCGTGGTGGCTGTCTCGGCGTCGGTACTGGCACTGCCAGCAGAGCCTGTGGCTGAGTCCACCGCTTCATCCAGCGTCTGTTTCGAGACGTTGGTGGCCTCCAGCAGATCGGTGGTGGCGTTTTCCAGTTCCTGAACCTGCTCGACCAGCTCATCCATAGACGACATAGATCACTCCTATGCGAACGCGCTTCGTTCGATAACAACGGATTGGGTGCGGATCAGGTTTGTCGCCATGGGAATCAAACCTGCAGTGACGGTGTAGAGAATGTCTTCAGCCTCTTTGGCCGATTGTCCGGCCTCTTCTGAACAGGTTCTGGCATCACTGGCATACTGACCGGCCTGGGTGACCTGCTGATCAACATGAATGACCTGCTGATCAATGTGTGACTTATCCTGAGCGACAGCGGTCGTGTTCTCTGAGACCTGCTGTTTATCGTCCGTCACCCGCTGCGCATCAGCCTCGACCTGCCGGGTGTTATGGCTGACCCTGGCGGCATCCTCACTGACCTGTTCGGACTGCGCCTGAACCTGATCACTCTGGGCCGAGACCTGATCGGACAGTGCCTGGTTATCGTCCAGAATATGTTCAGCCTGCTGCGCCGCCTGCTGCGCCCTGATAACATCCAGCGCCACGCCATTGGCGGTGTCACGCAAAATGGCCTGAGTCCGGATGACATCGGTGTGAACCGGAATGATCTGTTGCTCAACCTGCTCTGCGGTCGCTTCGGTCTGCTGCCAATGATCCTCAGAGCGTTCGGCACTGTCTTGTGCGGACTGCTCCGATTCCTGAGCCAGAGCGGAGAACTGTTGGGTGTCTGTTTTCAGGTTTTCGCAGGCAAACTCGGATTGTGATGAGGCCCGGGCACTGTCGGCACTGTTCGTGGCCGATCGGGCGGCATCCCTTGAGTACTGTCCCGCCAATAACTCAGAGCTGGCGGCGTCCTTGCTGTGCTGAGCGGCGGATTGTTCACTGTTTGTCGCAGACTGACTGCTGTCGGTACTGAGCTGCTGATAATACTGTGACTGGTCACGGGCCTGACGGGATGACTGTTCCGCCTGGTGAGCCGACAGATCATGCTGCGCCGCCTGCTGTTCACTGGCTGTCGCTGATTCACTGGCCGAGACCGAGAGGTTGGCTGAATACTCACTCTCACCCGCCGCCTCTTCTGCCTCAGTCCGGAGTATTTCGGTCTGGTCATGCAACGCTTTGGTCTGATCATGAAGTGTCGCTGTCGCTTGTTTCAGGTCAGCGGTTTCATCACGCAGATCACCGGATTCATCCCGGTACTGGCGGGACAGTGTTTCACTGTCAGCGGCCTCTCTGGCCGAGGATTCAGACCCTTCTTCGGCCTTGATGGCCTGATCTCTGGCGGTTTCAGTGTCTTCCTTAATGCTCTGCAGCTGTGCCAGATCACCGGGATTCAGAGAACGGACCGACACCTCCAGGTTCATCACCGGCTGGGGTGCTATTTCAACGACAATGGCCTGATTCATATCGCCCCCTTATGCGTCACATCCGCCAGCACCGTGATGGTGTTTTTATACAGGGTCTGAACCACGCCGTAGTACACCGCCTGAATATCGACCTGATAGCGGGTCGCCAGCATCTGGGCGGTCTGAGTTGATTTGAACAACAGCCTCACTTCGCCTTTTTCAGCCTCGGCGCCGTCAGCCAGCGTGGTGGTGGTGATCACCTGACGGTGGCCCTGTTTATCCAGTTCCGGGGTATCCGGCAGTTCAGAGGACAGCTTCATAGAGCTGTCAAAAATCCAGCCGGTGACATCAACCGGTGCCTGGGTGGACTGATCACGGACGGTCATTTCCAGCGCCAGATCATCACCGCGATAGAAGGGTTGCAGTTCCGTCATAGCCATGTTCTCCGGACGATGGTTTCAGCCCCCTCAGAAAAGCCTTTGATGACCAGGAACTTCGCCCGACTGATGCCGTCCTGATAAATGCCTTCGCAGGTCGCGGCACGACGGGCATCACTCCAGGGTTTTTTAGGCATGATCAGTAACCGGGACAGCGCCCCGTTCGACAGCGCCTGATCAAACTCCATCAGGCTGTCGTCAAAATCAAAGGCACTGCGGCTCGGCCTGAGAATCAGGGTACCGGTCACGGCCACCGGTCTGACCTGATCACTGGCTGGCACAAACCGGACCTGTTTGTTGCTCATCATCAGGGTGTATTGGGGGATGCCGGTGTCTTGCCGCCAGCGGTGGACGTTCTCGTCCAGCCATGCCGACGATTTCATGGGCAGCACTCTGGCGTCGTAGACCAGCTCATCCACCGCCAGCAGATCGGTCTCTTCCGGTACCGCAAGGGTGTAGAGATAGGTGTCCGGCGCGGCGTCGTTAAACGCCAGCAGGGTGATGGGCGCCATGGGATGCTGCCAGTAATGGGTCTGCCAGCAGAAGTCCCGGATGATGTAGCGCAACTGCCGGTGAATATTGACGACCGGGCACTGGGGCAGCTCCGGACAGATATCGGGGATCAGATCGGATAAAGACGCCATGATTACGGCTCCGTGCCCCCCGTGGATGTCGATGGTGCCACCATGACATCGCCCTGGGTCTTGGCCTGCAACATGGTGTAGAACTGGCTGTTGTGGAAATGCGCCTGCTGCTTGCTCTGGGTGTTGGTGCTGTCCAGTGCGTACATCTGGTACAGCATCCACTCGATCACGGCAGGGATATATTTCTCAGGCAGGGGAAAGGCGTCGTCACGGGTCGTCACCACGTCCGGCATCAGCGAATAGCCCAGCTCTATCTCGATACCGGCCTTTGCAGGGGGGTAGACATGGAAGATATCCGGCAGGCGCTCGTCGTACATCACTTCGTAGACCTCATCCGCAGGGTCAAGGTTCACCCAGTTCGGCTGGGTACGATCCAGCTCCTTGCGGTTCACCATCTGGATGGGAAAACCATTGGCGTTATAGTACGTTTCGATCAGTCGCAGGGCCTCATCCGGCAAAGTCTGTTTCGCCCCTTCCACCAGTGTCACGGTCCCCATGGTACTTTTGGCGTCCGGACGAGCGACCACCACCATTCGGCAGCCATTGTTCAGGGCATTGAACAGGTCCGGTTCAGGATGCGAGACATGGCCGGTATCACTGAGAATAAACGACACTGTGCTGAGTAGGTCGGTAATCATTATTCAGGCCGGCTCTTTTCAGGAGGGATGCCCTGCTCGATGGTGCGTATCTGCACGTTAAAGCGAGGCACCTGCCGTTCAATAAACCGGTCTTCCTTCTCATCGCCCATCCGCTCCATCTGGGTCTGGATGGCGCAGTCAAACACGCTAAGGAACTTTCGGGGCAACTTCACCCAGTGGTTTCGCTTGATCAGCACCGACTCACCGTTGAGACTGGCAAAGACATCCTGTTTCTCATGGGACTGCGAACCCGCCATGACCTTAAACCACACCCGTTCCGATTTTTTAGGAGGCGCCTTTGATTTTTCCGAATGTCCCGGCTTATCTTCATCCGGTGCTGACATCCCTGCTGGCGCTGGTTGTGTCTTTGGCTCTTTTACCGGTTCTTCTGCAGTGGCTTCCTGCGCCTGCTGCGCCAGAATAATTCTTCGGACATCCTCGTCCGGCGTTTCATCCGATACCGAGATACCACGATTCGCACAAATAGCATTCAGCTTTTGACGGGTCATAAATTCCAGAGCATCGACGCTGTACTGTTTCTTTTTCTGGGACATAGAAAACCATCAGCCGGATTGCTCCGGCTGTTCCTCTGTATCAATGAAGGAAGGATTTATGCAGAAACGGCGACTTCAGCCCGGACCATCCAGGCGTCGTTCAGGATCACGGCGGTCTGGTAGGCTTTCCATCCGACATGGCCGCGCTGGGCCAGTGGGTCGGAGTCAGAGGGTTTCGGGTTCGTCACCATGGGGGTGACCGCACCTTCGCCCTTGAGAGGCACAATGCCGTAAGCGTCCTTGGCGATGTAAAGGATCGGGTAAACATCGGCATGGGTACCCGTGGTCGACAGGACAGCGGGTGGGTCTTCACCGGTCACATCCCCACCGGCGTCTTCCCACTGTTCCAGAATGGTGGAACTGACGTAGCGCATGTCCTCCACTTTGCCGATCTCACTCTCAAACGGCGACATGGTGCCGTAGTTCTCAACCGGCGTGAATCCCTTGATATCGCGGATGTCATTTTCACAATCGGGGTGACAGATCGCCACATAGCAGGCATTCACCGGCTGGGTCGCATACGACGGGGTGGACTTAATCACACGGGTCATCTTTCGGGCATCCTGTCGCTTGAGCTGGCGCATGATCCGTCGCTGCAGATCAAGATCAACGGTGCCCGTGACTTTGTTGCGATTATCGACCTGAGCCGAGTAGAACACATTGGTGCCGGCACGAATGACGTGATAGCGCACTGTCTCCAGCATCTGAGCCGACTGCTCGCCGAGGACATCGGTGGCCTCAGACAGCACCGGGTCTTCATGGGTGTCGTACACTTTGTCGGTGATCTGAATCCGGTCGCCGTACTGTTCCAGCACGGCCTGAATGTCGGTCGTGATCAGCTTACGGGCGGAGGGGGTGACGCCTTCGGTCAGGGGGGTGGGTGAGTAGGGAAAACGCTCGAAACGACGGAAGACAATCGTGTCGCTGTGTTTTCTGGGAAGCGGTCTGGGTTGACCAAATTTTTCGATGACGAGATACGGGATCGCCCGTTTCAGTAGGCGCTTAGAGGCATAGGCCGCCGTACGTGGGCTGATATCGCCATAATCAGTGCTACCTGCCATGACAAGTTACCTTTATGTAACCGGTCAATCATCAATACTGTCATCCGAAAAATAATTCCAGCCGCCAGAAAAGTCGTCTTCATCCGGTATTCCAGACTTGCCAGCTATATTCCTCGGTGATCGACTGCGCCCCGGCACCGCCAGGGCGTTATCAATGTTCGATTGTTTGTTAACCGGTGGGGATTTGTCGGTGCCAGATGTTCGCCCGGTCGCCTTGTAGTCATTAACCAGCTCGATGATCTGCTCAGCAGAACCACCTTGGTAAATCTGCTCATAAGCGGTTTTCAGGGTCGTGTTCTTCTGGCCTGCGATAAAATTTGTGATCTGCTGTCGTTCGTTGTTCAGCAGATCATCGTAATCAGGGTGCGCGGCATGGATGGCGTCGTTGAAAATCCGGTTCTGTTCCGTGACAGAGAGGTGATTCTCGGTGTTGTCCACCCTTTCGGTCAGAGTCTTGACCTGCCGGCTCTGCTGTTCCAGCAGTTCAGCCTGTGCCGGATAGTCGGCACTGAAATCATCCCAATCTTCCTGAGACCAGCCTTGCGGCAAAAGCGGTTCTTCTTGAGGCGCTTTTGGCTCATCCGGGGTCAGTTTTGAGATTTGTTGTTTCAGTCCGTCTATGTGTTCCTCAAACTTGTTAAAGCGGCCTTCAGCACTGCGCAGTTTGTGCTTTAACGAGTCGACGGTTTCTTCCGGTTCAGGCTCCTGCGGTTCTGACGATGCGAGTTCAGGGGGTACCGATTCCGGGTCCGGTTCATCGCTGGCCGGTGGAGGTTCTGCCGGTGAGGCTCCATCATCGCCATCGTAATCATCTGACCAGGCATCAGACCACGCCTGTTCCTCTTCGTCATCGTTGGGATCGGGTTTTTCAGACATGGGCCTTCTCAGGTATCCGGTCTATAATGGGGGTGTCGTGTACTGTCCTTACTGGCACATTGACAATGACAGCTGACCGCCAAAAGCCGTCTGTCGGCTGTCTTTATTCCACCCTGAAGCTGTCCAGCAACTCCCTGTACCCTTTCGCCCTGATCCAGTGCTCCTGAATGGTGGCCGGATCAGAGCTGAGCACCATGTTCTCCTTCTCCTTTTCATAGGCCGCTGCGAAATAATCCAACATGCACTGATAGGTGACGGATTCATGGTTTTCACGCAAAGCAAAGAGTGCTTCATCCGCCTGGTTGTGCCAGTCCTTCATTAAATGCCTCCTTCGGCATACGGTCTGAGGCCTGCCTGACTAATGACGGCGCCTGCTTATACACCTTATCCAGCAATTCCGTGAGCTTCTGCAGCTGCATCTGCTGCTGCTGCATCTGCTGGCGCATGGCCTCGCGTTCATCAAACTCCTGTGGGCTCAGTAATATCTCGGTATCCAGCAAATCACGAACTTTGAATATCTCTTCCATCAGTTTTCTCGGATCAATAAAGCGGCTGTACTGAGGGTTGGACAGTAGAGGCAGGAGCTGATCAAGCTGGCCGGCACGAAGTTCTTTCGCCACCATGGATGAGGAACCCCGCGCGACGACTTCATAATCGCCTTTGATGTGCGGATCGGGATTGAACTGCATGTTCCATTTGTAAAAACCACTGACCACAGGACGGGTGATGCCCAGATCAAAATTGACGATCTGGTCTTTGACATCCAGATTGGCACTGCCCATCAGCATACTCAGACCTGACGCGGTACGGCTGGCACTGCCACCGCCCTGCCCCTGCATGTACGGGGGTAAGGTATTCTCGTGAATCTGGGTTTCAAAAGTGGCCTTCAGAGACAGAAATTCCTGAAGGCGGCTGCTGACCTCTATCGAGCGAATGGCGGGATAGCGGGAGTCACCCCGACGAAACCAGACCCGGTTCGGCCATATCTCCCGGGTGCGCTCGGAGGGGTGGATTAAATCGGTATTCACTTCCCACTGACAGCCCACCGTCGAGGCCATATTGTCCATCATCGCCCGGATCACGGCGTTCAGGGCTGACTGATCATCCCGCATGATGGCCGGGACGCCTTCGCCCCAGATGGCGGTTTCATCGTCTTCGAAGTAGTAGGTGTGATAGGGATGGTTCATGCCATGGATCGGTGCGGCACCAAAACGAATGACAAAATGACCCAGTACCCAGACCTGCACCCAGTAGGTCTCCATGGGGTCCGGCTCAATCCCCATGTCCCGAAGCTGGGCGTCGTTCAATACGCCCCAGTACTCCAGCACCTCGTATCGGCGCTCGGTGCGCTTATCCATGGAGAGGGTGCCCTGGTTCTGAGCGTCCAGTTGTTCCTCAAAATTCTCAGCCCGTGCATCACCATCAGGGAACTCGCGGAGGTAGTATCCGATCAGCGCCTCATTAAAGGTGGGGCGTTTTATCAGGTCAGCGGTCTGCTGTTTGGTCATGACATGGCGCTGGAAAAAGAACTCTGCATCCGCCAGCGTCCGTGCGGACGGATCGGGGTACCATGCCCAGACCGGCACCCACTCAATGTAGGGCATCAGCTTTTCAGTCATCAGCTCCTGCCACTGGCCGTCCTGAAACTGCCATGTGGGTCGCATCTTCTTAATGGCCAGCGGCGCTTTCAGGATGCCGGTGCCGAACACATGTCCCGAGTGCAACACCTGTTTACAGGTGGATTTGTAATGCACCTCCACCATCTGATCGGCGATGGTGTTGCTCATTCGATCACAGGTGCTGCGTGCTACGGCAATCGCGATACGGCGCAGCTCCTCCTGATCCAGCTCAGGCATAAATCCACCCTGCTGCAATGTCTGGGCGACCTGCTCCGGTGGCATATTGCGCTGCTGCGACAGCTGCTGAACCTGCTGCTGAAACATCGCCTGTTGTCGCTGCTGGATCATCGCCTGAGTCACTTCCGTCATCACCACATCCGGCTCAGGCGTGGATTTAAGGCCCCAGTTGCGATCCTTCCCAGCCGGAAACAGCATCTCCACCATACGGGCATCGTAGGCCTTGACTTTTCGGCGGGTCATGCGGGAGAAGATTCGGCTGCGGCGTTTATCTTCCTTCAGCTTTGTGTATTCGCCCGACTCATACAGGCCTTTGTACTGGCGCAGGTCTTGCAGCCAGATATCTTCCTGCTCCGTGCGCTGGCCTTTCACCTCGGCAAACAGGTTTCGCAGGTACAGGCCCAGCTCCGACATCTGATGCTGCAGATCATGGGAATACTTTTCCTGCACATCCAGCGGTATCTGATCAGCGACTGGTAAATCAGTAGCCGACATGGCTTGCAGGCTGGTATCCGCTTGCCTCGGCATAGCCGTACTCCGCAGTAATCAGTGGGGTATCGTCGTATTCTTTGCCGGCCATCAGGCAGAGATACTGCAGGCCGTCGTGGGGGTGGGAATATCGGTTCTTGCAGGGTTTATCACGGAAACGATCGTCACCGGAGACCTGAACGCGCTCGTATTTGTAACCGCCGCAAAAGCCTTTACGAATCACACGGCATTTCTTGTCAATCAGAATACCGGGTAATCCATCGACCATACGGGTCAGGAACTGGCGGACTGAGTTCAGCCGGGGCTCTACTTTATTGGTCGGGGCCGGACAGGTGGGAATACCGGCGTCATTGAGCACTTGAATGCAGTTCTGCTGATCGGTCTGGGATTCAGCCATCCCTGCGGGATCACCGACACTCAGGCCTACGGGGTTTTCTGGGAAATGTTCAGCCAGATAGGGCTTGACGACAATGCTGGCGAATTGCTCCAGCCCCATGCGTTCAGCGACCAGTTCACCTAACAGGAGAAGCTGGCCTCTGGGTGTGACCTGAGCGATGATGCAGGCGGGTGTTAAACCAAAATCCCAGCCGAGAATCAGGGAACGATGCGCCACCGGCGCTATGGGTTTTTCAGAAATGTGAATAGCATCGTTGTATTCGGGATACACCGGCAAGCCATCCATGACGGTGCCGTATCGTCCTTCTATATAAACCCGTATCCACTGATCGGATTTACCGCCTAACTGATTGCGCCAGTACTCATAACCCTGAGACAGATTCTGAACATTCTCGGCCACCGGGTTATTCAGCCATTGGCCTTCCGGGTCTTTGATTAATGCCGGTGGTTGCTGGAAAAATGCCCAGTTATCCGGCGTGTCTTCTTCAGCGAGCTTATACCACCAGTGGTCATCATCCGGTGGGTTGGTGTCCATCAACATGCAGGGATGCGTAGGACCGCCTAATCGTTTGGGTGGATAACGCCCGATTCGTCCGGTGCTGGCATCAACAATGGATTTGCGGATTTCACGGGCTTCATTTAACCAGACGGCGGTTAGTTCCATAGACAGGAGCTTTTTAACATCCTGCTCTTTATCCAGGGCCAGAAAAAACACTTCCATATCTGCCATCGTTTTATCGGGCAATTTATGCTGCATGTGAGCCGTAATGGGTGTATCAAATTTGATCGGGCAAATATCGACAGGGAACCAATCCTGAAAGGTTTTTATTGTGGTGGATTTTAATTCTGGGTAGGTGTTTCTTACGACAGCAAATCGGGTTCGGCGAATGCCGTCTGAATGCGGTTTTTGAATGCGTAAAGCAATGTTCATGAGTTCCTGAACACAGGTCACGGATTTACCCGAGCCTATTGGCCCCATTAATCCGCGAACATATTTCTGTGATTTGTGGAATTTATAACCGGTAACTGACGGTCGGTAATTCGCCACTGCTTTGTTTCATAATGTGTTTCACTTCAGAAAAAATACTGGCCAGTATTCCTTTGTCCAGAATGAGTTTACACGGCTGGCAAATGAATCCTTCACCCGATCCAACCTGATCAACGATCTGTTGACAGCACATGCAAAAACGCACGGCTTTTACATTAAAGGTTGCTTCGGGATTTAATTCTTTCAGCTGAATCTGATAATAAGCCTGAGTCATTTAATGAATTACCGGATCAGGGATTCTGCTGTCTTTCATTAAATCGGTCACCAATGCATTGTATTGACATCCTCCCCGCCCTAAAGGACGGGGATTCCTACAGCTAGACGGTTATCTTCCGAGCCTCTTTGCTTCCCGGCAACACTGAATGGCTGGCAGGGGTATCCTCCGCAAATAAGCTCAGGGTCTGCTGGTAGGTCATCAGAAGTCAGCTCCCGTATATCTTCGAATACCGGTACATCAGGCCAGTGCTGGTTTAGGATTTTTCGGCAGTAAGGATTGATTTCACAGAAGGCGATGGTTTCCATTCCGGCTCGTTCAAGGCCCAGGCTGAAACCACCTATGCCTGAAAACAGGTCAAGCACTTTCATTTTTTTCTTCAGGATCATGGATTCGATCTATCTCACCACAACCAGAGCACTGAACCATGACGGCTCTCAGGTCTTTGGCACTGCGGATACGACCTTTTCTGTCTCGCCAGACATCTCTGGTGCCGACAGGGCAGCCGCATTTATAACGGCCTATGATTTTTAGCATAAACAGGTCTTTTAATCGCTGAAACCATTTTATAAGCATTACTGATTATGCTTTACATCAAGGATCGTACGGTAGTATCAGAACGCTTACCATGGTAGATAAGGCTCTATAAGAAAGAAGAGATATGCGCCGGCCGCTATGGATGAAACAACGTAGAGGCTATAAAGGACGCCAGACAGGAATTCTTTAATCAATCTTATTACCCCGGCGGTAGAAGCTATTCATGGATTCAGCCATTGCCTCAGTAGCCTTATAGCATTCAGGACAGTAATAGTCTTTTATGACGCCTATAAATGCGAGCTTACATTTACAACAAATTCGCATCACTTTTTTTTCAGGCTTTTGGTCTGACACTGGTGATCCCTTTTACAGCCCACATGAAGGATTCTTCCAACTTAGTTCTGGCTAAGTGCGAGCATCGGGCATCATAATGATCCGATTTTCTGTAGAGTTCATGCAGCTCCTCTGCCGTATCCTGAATATTTTTCACCAGGGATTGTTGAATGTCGCTCTGTGGGATGTATCGGGACCTGAAAGGATCGAGAGTTTCTGACATGATTTCTCCAAGTACGGTCGTACTTGATTAATGGTTTCATTAAAAAATTTTTCAGAGAGGTATTGGTAAACCTTGTCTGTGGGACGTTCTTCAGGGTCCAGGAAAATCGCAGGAGTCCCGGATACGTTGAATGACCAGGCTTTCATATGAAATCAGAAATCGTGTTTGAGCAACCCTATATATAGGGGCGCATCCCCCTCCCCCCCCTGTCCAACTGCCCCCCGTCCATAGGCCAGATGGGAACCCATCATGCACTGCATATACCAAGATAGGCTGAATTACGGCTATTTCTGCCCAATTTACCGCCGAAATAGAGCTCCTACGTGAAATCTGAGCCGTTTTGTGGGTGGTTGCCCTGCCTGATGCACACAGAATCGCCTCTACTCACCCAAATCAGGCCAAATATGGCCAAATATGGCACTAACGACATATTACCCAGTATTTTGAATATTTATGCATCTACCAATTACTACCGGTAAGATCAGTTACCGGTAGTAATCGTCATTTGTCGTGTTTTTCTGGTGCATCCAGCTGAATAAACTCAGCATCTGACACGCCAGAATCTGACTCTGGGGGCAGGATTTCGGCATCAAACGTGAATCTGTCATCAGTTATACGTATTTTTTTGTCCTGATGATGGCCATCCATCCTGTTTAGCTCGTTAATAGCAGCGATCGCAGCTTTATAGTCCGGGATAAATAGCTCATCGCCTTCAGATTTCATCCTACCAGACGCCTTTTGAGCTATCTCCCAAAGTAAAACTCGTTTTGATTCGATTCGAACGGCCCCGGCAGAAACGATTTCCTGCCGCCTCCTTACTAGCTCAGGGGCTACCTCACGATTTCGCAAGATCTGCCCAGCCGATACATCCAGCGCATGTCTGCTCTTTGCTTCATAACCAGCTTTTTTATATGACTCAGCGGCATTACCAGTTTCGATGTAGTAGTCAACAAATCGCTGTTGCTTGATATTCATCTAAACGACGGCCTGATTTTAATCGCCTGGTTGTTTCAGATCGGTTGGAAAAAGTACAAGAATGACTAGATATTCAAAATAGCACTTGATATCAGCTCATAATGAGCTTACTATACAAATGTGCCTGAGAGACAGGCATACGAAAACGGCGTTCTGGTTGCACCCAGAACGCCGTCTTACATGTAATAGCTCATAATGAGGTAATTTATGGCTACTAAAACTATCGCAGAAATCGAAGCGGCTCGCGTAGAAGCACTGACAGCTAAGAGTCCTAATCTGTCTGAAACAGATGCTCTGATCCTATCACGTTCTAAGCTGTGCTATCCAGTGTTTTCAGATGCACACCATGATCGTCTGATCGACATCGTTTTTGAAATCACCACATCCGTTGATGCTGATTACGATCCGGAGTTGGTGAAGACTATCGAAACCTGGTGGGATTACTCTTACAGCGGTCGTCTTGAGAAAGTAGTTGATGAAACTCTCAAGAGGTCAGCTGTTTAACAGCCTACTCTAACCGCTGGCAGTCTTCGGACTGTCAGCAAGGATTTTTTATGGAACTGCTGAAATTCTACCGGAGCGACGAACATCATATGGCTCTTTATCGTAACGATGAAGGCCAGTTCATTTTCACCATGACTCACCGTGACATCTTCCAGCGTAAGGCTCGACCTACATTGAAGGCGAAGATGCTGCTGGATCACATGGAGAATGAAATCTATCGCACCGGTATTGATTACCGGCCTGTTCCTCTTCTCGTAAGTCGCTATGAAGGCATCACCCGATATTTTGAAACACCTGACGATCTTGAGCGTTATTACTCTGGCCTTGGCGTGGATGCCACCAGAGCCGCTGACTGTCTCAGGAATAATCTACCTGTCATTTTTGGCAAGCTGACCGTACACCGTGAAAAACCATGGCACTTTAATGAAGGTGTCGTGGCTGCGAAGTATGGGAAACGCTCTGCCATGTGAGTGAAACATGAACCTGATCAAACTGCCTTCTCTGTTACCAGGCTGTTGAACTGAAGGCTGCCTGACCCGATCAACCGCAGTTCGCTGCGGTTTTTCCATCTATACATATAGGCAAACTTTTCTTACAGGAATATATGGATACCTTAATCACTTTCGAATCACTCGAACACCAGTCATCCAGATTGTACGAAATTAGAGATGAACTGGGTGTGACTAACCGAGGCATGGCCGAAGCCCTGAAGATGCCGCTGGCCACCTTCAGACGTTTTCTGGAAGGCAAGACCTCGATGAAACCTGCTCACCGCCAGTTACTCGGTCTCTACATCCTGGTTAAAGACATTCAACCCGATTTGTTTAATGATCTGGTCCCTGAATCAGCTCGTGATCAGCGATTTAAATAACTATAAAAAAACCGGTCTATGTGGGTAGACCGGTTTCTCGTTTAGCACATTAGATCAGACGTTTCACGGGAAAAGCGCTTTGGTAGAGCCACCTATCAAAACTGATGTCAAGCATAGTAAAGTATGACTCGGTGTGCTGGAAGATTTACAGAGATTTCACACATCATCCCGTCAGCTTCTGCGAAGCACACGACGGCATCAGCACATTTTCCGCCATGCGAATAGCCTGCACCCTCATCATTTTCACCACAACACTGATGCGCTTTCGTCTGCGACTCAGTAACTCAGGCCGACTTGATAATGCGTAGCGTTTCATAGGCCCGTATTCTTTTGTTCTGAACAAATCCACCTGCCAGCACTCATTCAGACAGCACAGGTCGATAAATCGTAAATCACCCACCGAGCGTATCTTCGCATCCGCAATCACAGCAGGTCGGATCGCGGCCAGATCAATGAAGGCCGATTCAACATCACCCATTTGTTTAAAATTCAGTTTCAAAATACGGTAATTCAAATCTGACAGCTGGTGCTGCAATCGCTGGCGGATCATGCAGCCATGAATGATCAACTCCTCTTTAGTCAGCTCAGCTTCTCCACCTTCTCCGTCCGGGTACCATGCCGGCGATCTAAGTTCTACTGCCGGATTGAAGGCGACGTACAAATCACTCAGAAGATATCGCATATTTGAAACCATTTTGCAGGAGATCAGCAAATAACTCTAACTCCATCGTAATACAACCACTCACATCTTTCATTTCACAGTTCCCGATGTGAACCATGCATTTCCACGACTGATGATCCAGCCGGTAGGCCAGCATTGGATTTTTCCCGATCTTGTGCGCCTGCTCACTGGCCTGTTTCCACCATGTTCTGATCTCCGATTTCCCACAGCTGCGGTACCGTTTCACCTCGATGCTGAACTCATCCAGCTTTTTTACATACTGATGTTCCTGGTTAATCTCACTCTCTTTCATTTTCAGGTCATGGCCGCCGGATCGTGGTTGCTCCAGATTACGATCCAGCACGTCGATGCCCAGCAATTTTGACAACTCTTTGCAGAATTCTCGTTCTCCAGTCTTACCTTTTAGTAATGATTTTTTACTCATTAGAAAAACAGCCTAGTATTTGATAAGTATGATATCTGTGACACCGGTCACAGCACACATAATAAAGTAGAGCCTACCCCATGAACGACATTAGACAGCCCAGTGACAGCTCCGTGACCTGGCAACTGCGATTACGTCATCAGTTAAAAGAGGACCGGATCAGCTACAGGGAGCTGGCCCATCGAATGAAGACATCCGATGCACTGATTACCAAACATTTAACCTGTAAGGCGAAACAGGAATCACTGACATTTATAAAGAGAGTCTGCACAGCGACCGGCTATAAACTGAACTGGGTTTTATTCGGAGACTCTATTCACCATAATTCGAATCAGCATCCATGGATAACCAGACTCGGTGTTAACCAGTGGCTGGAAAAAATGAAACTCGAACGGCAGAGTATTGATGCGAAATATATGAAAGGTTTTTTTTCAATTCCGGATTATTTAAATTTCAGCCATGAAACTTTTATCTGGCAAATAGAATCGAATGAATTAGAAAGCCTCGGTTTCCCAACTGGATCATTAATCTTTGTCGATCCGTTAAAAAAAATAATGCATCGTGAAGCTGGACGATCTCCCTTAAAAACTATTGGAACGCCATTAGCGATGATGCGATTAAAACAAACGGGTGGTCTGTTAATATGCAATATGGAAACAATCGCGGATCAAATCTGGTGCCTCCCTCCCTCTGGTCATTACCCTGCTCTACTGTTAGAGGATGTTGATGTTATCGGTCAAGTGTCTGGTTGTTTACGCACATTCGAAGATGCATTACTATGTCCGACACACATTAGGCAGACACCCGTTTAATTAGGTGTTATATGCCCTCAAAAGAGATTTCCCAATTCACCCGTGATCTGCATGGCCAGACTAAGGCAATTCAGTCCATGCTCCCTTCCGGTATGGATTCACGGCGATTCCTGCGCACTGTCGTTAATACCGTTTCCACACATCCTCATTCAGACAGACTGCTAAAAGCCGATCGCCAATCGTTATTCTCAGCCTGTCAAAAGGCGGCTGGTGATGGCCTGCTGATTGATGGCCGTGAATCAACCCTCATTGTATATCGAGACAGAAAAGCAAATACAGAAATCATTAATTACATTCCGATGGTTCAGGGATTGGTTAAACTCGCCCGTAATTCTGATGAAATCGCCAACATTGTCGCAGAGATGGTCTGTTCAAATGACGATTTCCAGTATCGCCCAGGGATTGACGAACAACCCATTCACGATCCACAGTGGTTTGGAGAACGAGGACATCCCATCGGTGTTTATGCGGTAGTCACGACAAAAGGCGGAGAAAAAATAGTTCGCATAATGCCAAAAAAACGGATTATGGCGATTGCCGGTTCTGGCAGTAATAGAGACCAGTACGATCCGAAGAAAGGTCCACACTACGAAGAATGGTGGAAAAAAACAGCCATTAAAAATGTTTTAAAATACGCGCCGAAATCAACGTATCTCGAATCAGCCTTAAGTGCTGATCACTCAACCTCTTTTGATAGTCCTGATTACGAGGAACCTGCTGAAAAAGATATTACACCAAAGCCGCTGACTGCAGAGGAAATTAAAGACATGGTTTCCAGCATTGAGCAGCGAATCGAAAAGGCTACATCACGGAAACTGCTGACTGCTCTGCAGAATGAAATCTCAGAACTACCCGTTGATAACCAGGAGTCACTGGTCATTCTATGGAATCAGCAGGCGGTTAAGATAAAAGAGGCGGAGGATAATATAACACCGAAATCTTACACTCGGCCAGCCGCAGAAAGTGGCCTTGATGAACATCACATGAGCGAGCCGGATACTGTTGAAATACAGGGAGACACAGATTAGAGCCGGTGTTATTATCTGGTTTTCAGAGCCAGCAATCTCTGGATGACAAATGAAAAAGGCCGCCGGGTAATACCTGGTGGCCTTTTTTGTTTACACATTTTAATTTCCTTTACGTCGTGCCAACCTGCGTATAACAAGGGATTTTTAGCGACAGCTTTCGGCTGCGCCACGAACGGGGGTTATGTTGCCTTGGCAGTATTTCCGATTAATTAAACACAATTCCTGCCAAGGCAGGCTACTAAGGGTTATGTTTCTACCTTCTCAATACATCGCTCGTTCAGTATTAAGACTGACTCACAATCCCAGCCATAAAGCCATTTCGGACGAGAGTGTCTGGTTTCCTGTTCGCCTTTGATGGTCAGATGGATTGCATCAATCCCAGTTTTCTTTATCTGTTCAAAATCCAGTACATCAAATGGCAACGGTATTTCTTTAGCTGACACAGGCAACCTATCCAGATCGTCAAAAGAGTCAATGACGTAAAGGTTCTTTGTACTAATCTGAATTTGTACTGGATGCTTGGCGCAGTAAAATTCAGATTCTTTACACCACTCTTTCCAACCCCATTCAGTGACGGCTGGACTGCACCAAATACCACCCAGCGGCTTGATCCACATTTCATTTTTGATAGTCACTGGATGGACTTCAAAATTCTCATTGTCTGTGTAATGTACTAACTTCATTCATACTCCCGAAACATAACAAACGCTTCCAGTTCGTGGCTTCGCCACCCGACCTCCCTTTGGTCGGCGGCTGAAGCTGAGGGTTAT
>JAAHTG010000887.1_pt1 | contig 23517 bp, 19 predicted proteins | sample 6116081 | NCBI WGS metagenome assembly JAAHTG01 (sample SAMN13939989, study PRJNA603662) | sponge metagenome | isolation source: marine sponge | host: Mycale hentscheli | place: New Zealand | collected 2005 | reverse complement strand
TAGATCATGTTAATAGAGTTGTTGATGCATCTCTTAAAATGTATGATGTATGGGGTGATTTTGGAATGGATAAATCAACATTTACCATTGAAGAACTTGTATTCTCAGCTATAAACCATGATTTAGGTAAAATGGGAGATGAAGAACATGAATGTTATATTCCTCAAACCGATAAATGGAGAAGAGAAAAACTAGGAGAAGATTATATGCATAATAAAGCTATTGCTTTTTCAGCAGTTCCAGATAGAGGATTATTTTTACTCCAGCAACACGATGTTAAATATACCTTTAATGAAATGGTTGCAATCCAAACTCACGATGGTTTATACGACCCAGCAAATGAAAAATACTTAAAATCATTTATGCCAGAAACTAAACCTAGAACATCATTACCTTTTATTCTACATCAAGCAGATATGATGGCAGCAAGAATAGAGTTTGAGATTGAATGGTTACCTAAACTTAATGGAAAAACACCAAACGAACCTAAGGTTAAAACATCAAACACTAACATAAAAACTAAAGCACTTGGCTCAATAAAAAGTGAAGGTTTAAAAAATATGTTAAATAGTTTATGATTGAAATAATCTCCATATCAGTTTTATCAGTATTAGTAGTAATTTTAGGATTTACTACTTTTAATCTAATGCGTAAAAACGAAAAACAAGAAGATGTTTTAGTTGAATATTTACAATACTTAGATAGACTTTCTAAAGTAATAGAACTTTCAGATAAAAAATTAGAAGAAATAGATAAATCTGGAGCATTTAAGTCAGATGATGAAGTTGGATTCTTTTTCAAATCTATTCACCAACTACAAGATATCCTAAACGATTTCAAGTTAAAAAGACTAAAATGATTACCGTGGCTAAAAAAAGACGACCTAAGAGTAAAAACTACTTTACCAAAGATACTGAACAAGCTATTGTCAGATATAATAATGAACCAGATTCAGAAGTTAGAAGTCAAATCTATAGAGATGAGATACACTATGCTTTCTTTAAATTAACAGAAAACATCATCCATACTTTTAAGTTTTACTACACCGAAGTAGATCAAATAGAACATCTACAACATGAAGTAATAACTTTTTTACTTTCTAAAATACATTTATTTAATCCAGATAATGGAGCTAAAGCATATTCATATTTTGGTACTATAACTAAAAATTGGTTAATAGTATACAACACAAAAAATTACAAAAAACGTGTTTTAAAAGCACCAGTAGATGAATTATTTAAGGATGATAATTACTCATATCAAATGGGTGAAGAAAAAGAAAAAGACAGATTATCTATTTTTATGGATGCTTATATAAAATATGTAGAAGACAGATTTGATAAGTTTTTCCCTAAAGGCAATGATGCCCAAATAGCAGACGCTATACTAGAATTATTCCGTAAAAGAGAAAATTTAGAAATATTTAATAAGAAAGCATTATATATCTACATTAGAGAAATAATGGCTACGCATGGTTTAGAAGTTAAAACACCAAAAATCACCAAAATAGCTAGTAAATTATATGGACTATTTAAGGATAGTTATATTTTTTACCTAGAAACAGGTTATATAGATTTTGAAAAATCTTGATTGGTTATATTTATACATGAACCAAACGTATAACTATGAGCCATTTAGACAAAAACATATTCGGTAAAAAAACTTATTCGGATTTACTTCAAGAAATTTACGACAATCAAAAGAAAAAAGAAGGCCAAATTGGCGCGCTAATCAACGAATTAAAACCATTAATCAGCGATATAGGTGATGCTACAATGATTGTACCACTTATTAAAGAGTATATGGAATTAGGTATTAAAAACGATGAAGCGCTTATAAAAGTAGCTACTATTTTCCAACGTATATTTGCAAACGAAGGAACAGTTGAAAATGGGTTTGGTATAAGTGAAGAAGAAAAAGCACAACTATTACAAGAAATAAATAGTTTACAACTTCCATCAAAAACAGAAAATAAATAATGTCAACACAAATAGGACCTCAAAATACTATAAATGGGGGAAATTCCTCTTCAGGTTTAACTGCCGGTGAAGTTCGTCAGTTATTTGAGGATTTTTTTCCTAACAAAATGACATCCGCTAAAGTGACGGATATTATTTTAACTAAAAACCATCCAGAGTTTAATAATCAAGGTAAGTGGGGTAGTATTGGAACTATATTCTTCTCCACACCTGGAAAATCAGGTGGTAATGGTAGTTTTGCAAGACCCTATTTAGCTAATATTAATAGTTATCCTTTAGTAGGTGAATTTGTTCTATTATTCCAACTACCTAATAAAATATCATCTATAGAAAATCAAGAAAATAAAACTATTTATTACTATCTACCATCAATAAACTTATTTAATAACCCACACTTAAACCCCATACCAACACCTGTATATTCAACTAATTTTGAAACTGGACAATCTCAAGGTTCAAATGAACCTAACTATGAATTTAATTCCCCCAAGGATAAAATTAGTCAAACTTTTGTAGAAGCAGACGATTTATCAACCCCACTTCAACCTTTTTCAGGTGATAATATTTTTCAAGGAAGATTTGGTAATACTATCAGATTAGGAAGTACATCCAGATATAGTGAAAATAGATCTTTAAACGATTGGTCTGATGTAGGAAAGAATGGTTCACCCTTGATTATTATTCAAAATGGTCAAAACGAAAAGGGTTTTCAAAACGTATCCGAAGATATAAACAAAAATGATTCTTCTATTTATTTAACCTCAACACAAAAAATCCCTTTAAAAACAAAATATTTAAAAGTTAAAACCCAATCTTATAATATTTTACTTAAAGATTCCAAAGACAAAAAGGAACCTGATTCAATACAAACATTTTCGTCTACACCACAAATCCTACTATCATCTGGAAGATTAGTATTAAATGCTAATAACGATCATATTATACTATCATCACAAGAATCCATCCATCTAAAATCTAATAAATCATTAAACGTAGATACTACTAATGTAGTAATCAGTGCTGAGGAAAAAATAAGATTAGGAGCTACTGCATCTCAACCCTTAATAAAAGGACATGATTTAGTTACTTTACTAGATCAGATGTTTGAAGTTTTAGTAGGTTTATTTGATTCACAACAAAACCAATTAGATTGGCCTAACGGAGAAGCAACTATAAATACACCTGCAAGTAATGCGTATGCATCGGCTTTTAAATCTTTAGATAAAATACACAAAACTTTAAATGATATTAAATCTAAAAAATCTTTTACCCAATAATGGCTACAACTAGAATCATATTAGTAGCTAATTCTACATCAGCTGAGGATAATAAAAGTATAATTTTTAAAGAAGGTTTTGGTCCTGGAGATGTAAAACTTTTTAAAGACGATGATATAGGAGGAATAGTAGGTTTTATAACCACAAACCCAAACCTACCAGTAGTATTATTTGATAAAGCGTGTATTCACTCAGATAAAATAATATCAATTCCTTTATTTAAAAAGGAGTTACTATTTTTAGTAGAACCCCCAATCTCTCCTTTAAATACTAAATCGGTAAAAAAATCTATAGAAAATGGATTACCTGCTACTAATATTCAAGTAGGACCTGTTGGAACGAGAGGTTATTTAATAGTCGATAATCCAAGATTACACCATACTCCTGAAGGTGAAACTCATATTCAATCTTTAGCATCAGCTGGGAAGAGAATAGCTAGAATGATTCCCCCACCAACAAAAGATCAGTTAACAGGAGAATCAGATCCAAATGCAGATGAACTAGAAATTGGTACTGAAGAAAAATACACAGTATTAAAAGGTGATTACATATATAGTATAGCGCGAAAGTTTCCTATTGATGGTGTTAGTGTAAGAACAAGAGCATATCAAATATATGATGCTAATCCCTTTATGAAAATTAGAAGGATTGAATCTAACGATAAAACCTTTTATCATGGGGAAAATTTCTTAGAAAAAGAAGATTTACTAATTCCAGGTGATATATTAATGATTCCAGGTTATGGAACACCTATTAACTCCTTTCAAATATCAGGAACTGTAGTTGATGCTTTAACTGATTTACCTATTAAGGGAGCAGAGGTTAAAACTAACATTAAAAAACCAGGTTTTGCAAACGAAACAACAACTGATGATGAGGGTAATTTCTCTATAGCAGGAAAATATACCCCAATTTCAACACCAACTAGAATAATATTAAGAAGAGGAGCTAAAGGTGCCGAAGTAGAAGAACTTCAAGAAGCATTAATTATTAACGTTGATGGTGATTTTGGACCTTCTACAGAAAACTCAGTAAAGTCATTCCAAGAAAAAAAAGGTTTAAAAGTAGATGGTGTAGTTGGTTTTAAAGTGTGGACTGCAATAGATAACCTAGGAAGTGAAAATAATCCAACTTTTATTTTTGATATATTAGTTAATAAACTCAAATATAACAACGCTAGAGTCACTCCATTTAACCAGGACCAAACAATAAAAGATTCAGCGGGTATTATTAGATTAGATTCCTTAATATCCTCTATAAAAGCAGTGGAAATAGATTTAATAGCAATGGCACCCCCAGAAATTAGAATGTTAAAAACTGCAGTTTCCCAACTAGATCCAAGTGGTTTTGCTGTTAAAGAAATGGGAAATCAAGTTATGGAAAGGTTAAAAACCCAAGTACTACCACAAATTCTTCAGTTATTAATAGCTTTTGGTATTGGGAAGGTTCAAGACGCCGTAGGTAAAAAACTTGAAGAAATAGGTTCATCTTGTCCTTCAAACTTAGATGAGTTAAATAGTATTATTAAACGAAAAAACCAACTAACAAAAATAATTCAACAAATATTTGATATGTTACAAACTATCAAAGCTGGTGTTGATGCCATAAATAAAGTAGTTACTGTTTTAGATATAGTTTTAAATACATTAAAAGCATTAATAGGTCTCCTTCCTGTAGCAGGTTTGGGACTCCCAGATCCTCCTAAAATACTACTAACCCCAGGAGCTGTATTAGATAAAATGTCTAAAGATCTTAGTAAAATAAAATTAGTATCCTCAGGAGTATTATTAACTTTAAGTATTATAACTGCTTTTTTAGGTAGAATTTTACAATATTTAGGTTTATTAGATGCTTTAATCCAAAAGTGTTATATTGAGGGAGCTATACCTAATGAGATAATAGATCCAACCCTATTCCCAACTTTAGATAATAGAAATAAAGAAAAGAAAATAATAAATGGTTTTGTCTTTTCAACCGAAATGGAAAAAGGAAATACTGAGATTAAAAGAAAAAGAGCAATAGCTAAAAATATATCAGGTGTTACCCTTTTAAGGGGAGAATGGTCTTTCTCATCAAACGATCAAATATTGATAGACGAATTAATATTTTATATTCAATCAAATGATTTAAAAGCAGATTAACTTAATATTTATAATAAACATAAAAATGAAAACCGAAGCACTTAAAAAAATAATAAAAGAAGCCGTTAGAGAGGCTATACAAGAGGAGCTAAAGGAAGTTTTACTAGAAGCAGTTAAAGCACCTAAAGCTGTAGTTTCACAACCAATACAAGAAAGTATTACATCAACTACACCTGCACCTGTTACCCAAACACCTAAAAAATCTTTAAAAGAACAAAGACAAGCATATATGGATATTATAGGTGAAACAGGATTAAATTTAAATAGTTCACATGCTCAAGGATTTGGTAATAAACCATTTAATCCTAAAGGGGTTGGAGATACTACTTCACCAAATGGAAGTTTACCTGATGGGGAAGTTAATATGGATCAAATAATGGGATTAATGACTAAGTAATGGCATTTGGAGCAAGACAAATATCACCAATAGACTTTAATAAAAGTGCAGCTGTAGGAGTAAATCTACCCCTTTCGGCTCCATCCGTATTTTATTCTAACTATACCACAGCTGCGGCTATTAAAAATAACTTAGTAAATTATTTTTTAACAAATCCTGGAGAAAGACCCTTAAACCCCGAATTTGGTGGAGGTTTAAGAGCTTTTATATTTGAACAAATAACAGAGGATAATTTAGACAATTTAAAAGAAAAAATACAAAACGACCTTGAAACTTTTTTCCCTAATATAACTATAATTGATTTACAAGTAAATGGGTTTGAAGATCGTAATACTATAAATACAAAACTGAAATATAGTGTAAATCAAACTAACATTGTAGACACAGTAGAAATGAATTTTGAATAATGGCATCACCAAAAAGAGACATAAAATATTTAAACAGAGATTTTAGCAGTATTAGAGAATCTTTAATAGAATTTTCTAAAACGTATTTCCCAAATACTTACAATGATTTTTCTCCGGCATCACCTGGAATGATGTTTATGGAACAAGCCGCTTATGTAGGTGATATAATGTCTTTTTATTTAGATAACCAACTACAAGAAACATTCACACAATTTGCTAGACAAACAAATAACCTATATGAGTTAGCCTATATGTTTGGATATAAACCAAAAACAACAGGTGCGGCTCAAGCTACAATAGAAATATTTCAACAAGTCCCTTCTAAGTTAGTAGGTAATGATTATGTTCCTGATTATGATTTTGCTTTAACAGTTGAATCTAACACAACAGTATCTTCTGCACTTAACCAAGAATCACCTTTTTTAATAGAAGATAAATGTGATTTTTCAGTTTCAAGTTCTTTAGATCCAACTGAAGTATCAATATATCAAATATCAGGAGAAATACCTCAATATTTTCTTTTAAAAAAATCAAGAACAGCAATATCAGCAAAAGTAAGTAGAAAATCATTTTCATTCACAGAGTTTGAACAATTTCCAACTATTGAAATAAACACAGATAAAATAATAGGTATTTTAGATATAGTTGACTCTGATGGTAATACATGGTATGAAGTAGATTATTTAGGACAAGAAATGGTTTATGATAGTATTAAAAATACTAATGTAAATGACCCTAACTATTCTCAAGATGAATCAAACGTTCCATTTTTACTTCAACTTAAAAAAATACAAAGACGTTTTGCTACAAGATTTACATCAGAAACCACTTTACAAATCCAATTTGGAGCCGGTAATCCAAATGATACAGATGAGTTAATAACACCCAACCCAAACAATATAGGTATAGGTTTACCATTTGAACAAGATAAACTTACAACAGCATACTCACCTACAAACTTTTTATTTACAGGTACGTATGGTATAGCTCCTTCAAATACTACTTTAACAGTAAGATATTTAACAGGAGGTGGAGTTGAATCTAACGTACCATCAGGAGACTTAACAGGGTTAGATAGTATAGATACTAAATTCAACACCCCTAACTTAAACGCTGATACAGCTAACTATGTTTTTGGTACTTTAGCAGTTACTAATCCAACAGCCGCAGATGGAGGTCAAGCAGGAGATACAGACGAAGAAATAAGACAAAACACTTTAATGCAAATAGCATCCCAACAAAGATCTGTTACGTTAGACGATTACATGGTTAGAGCTATGAGTATGCCTCCTAGATATGGAACTGTAGCTAAAGCATACATTGAAAAACCTACATTAAATAATCAAGTTTCTACTATATCAACTTTATGTTTATATATTTTATCCCAAAACTCATCAAACCAATTTCAACAAGCAACTAACGCGTTAAAGAAAAACTTAAGAACATATCTTTCACAAAATAGAATGATTGGAGATAGTATTGAAATAAAAGATGCTTACCCTATAAACATAGGTATTGATTTTGAAATAATAGTATTACCTAACTTCATAAATAGTCAAGTAGTATTATCGTGTATTAATTCTTTAAAAGAATATTTTAGTAGAGATAAGTGGCAAATAAATCAACCAATAATAACAAAAGATTTATTTGTAAGGTTAGACCAAATTGAGGGTGTTCAAACTGTAAAATCCATTAATTATTCTAATAAAACAGGAGCAAGTTTAGGATATTCCCAATATTCTTATGATTTAGAAGGGGCTACTTTAAATAACGTAATTTATCCTAGTTTAGATCCTAGTATATTTGAAGTAAGGTTTCCAAACAACGATATTAAAGGTAGAGTAGTACCCTTATAAAAATTAAAATATGAGTTTAAAAGATAAATTAAATAATAATAATACAAAATTTAACCCCGTAGTTAGAACTAATGCATCTAATATCCCTGGAGGTAGTTATAACATACCAAAATCGGGTAATAAGTTTGGATGGTATACACCTTCTGGACCCCTTAAAAATTTGGATGATAAGATTGTAAACGCAGAACTAAATCCTTACACAGAATCAGATACATATTTAAACCAATTCATTATTTCAAATTCTTTAAAATCACTAAAGGGTAAAAAGAAAAATAAATTGAAAAAGAAAAATTAATAACCCATGGCAGTATATAAACTCTTTCCTATAAAAGATAATAGCCTTTACTCCTTTTACCCTACAATGAACTCTGGGATAGATGAAGTAAACCAAATATCAAACTTAAATACTGGAGTAGGTACTAGTCCTCAAGTAGCTAGAATAATAACAGAATTTTCTCAAGAAGAAATCGAAGATACTATTAATAATCTAATATCAGGTTCTCAATGGACAGCTAACTTTAGACAGTTTATAGCAACTGCTCAAGGTATAGTTGAATCCATATTTGTAGAAGTTCACCCAGCTGCTTCATATTGGTGGAATGGATCAGGAAAATATTTAGATGTTCCCCAAACAACCGATGGGTCAGGATGGCTTTCACCAGCATTTGCATCTTCCCCTTTAAGATGGTCTATGAGTGGTAGTGATGCTGTTGGACATAGAATAACAGGTTCTTACAATCCACTATTCTCTCCTTTAGGTGGAGGATCTTGGTATGTAACAGGTTCAAATAATATGGGTTGGTCTTCAACTCAATCATTTGATACTAGAAGTGATAAAGACTTAGATGTAGAAGTCAAAACTGTAGTAGAAAAATGGTATAGTAGTTCTATAGCATACCCTTCAACAGCATCTTTACCTAACTATGGGTTTTTAACTAAGTTTGAAAATCAAGCAGAGTTTAATCAAAACCCACAAATCCAACCTGTGATGCAATTTTATAGCGTTGATACAAATACTATATACCCACCACAGCTAGAATTCAAATGGGTAGATTACCAAACAGTATTAACGGGCTCAGCAACTGGAAGTATATTACAAACTACAAATATTGTATCTTCACTAGCTGAAAACCCAGGTAAATTTACACCCCAAGGAGTAAATAGATTTAGATTTAATGTAGCACCTAAATATCCACCTAGGGTTTGGACTACATCATCTTTATATACATCCATAAATTACTTACCAACAGAATCATATTATGGTGTAAAAGATTTGGATACCAACGAATTTGTTGTAGATTTCGACGAAACATATACCCAACTAAGTTCTGATAACCAAGGTAATTATTTTGATTTATATATGAATGGGTTAGAACCAGAAAGATATTATAAAATATTGGTTAAAACCAAGTTAAAAGGTTCAACAATGATATTAGATGATAATTATTATTTTAAAATAGTCAACACCTTATAATGGCTGAAAATGTAAACTTAAATAAAAATGTATTTAATAAAAATACATATCCAAAAGTAATAGATACTAAATTTAAATCTTTAGGTATTAAAACTATTTCTGATCAAATATCAGAAATTCCAAGTGCTCAAGAGTTTTTTAATATGTACAATGAACTATTTTTTAGTATTAACCAATTTGGACCAACTGAATCCCATGAGTTTTTAATTAAAACAAGTAGTGAATATATTAATTATGATGATGATAGTGAAATAATAAAATTACTACAGACTGAAATAGCAGGTTTAAGACAAGATTTATTAGAATCTCAACAAGCTTTAGCTGACTTTATGAAAAGTATCCCAACACCAGGAGAAACAAAAATTGAAATCCCTGAGGTTAAAATCCCAGACCCAGCTCCTATCATAATAAACATTCCAGAAAATGATACTACCCCACCTCCTCCACCAAAACCAAAAACAGAAACCGACGAGGAAAGGGTAATAAAAGATTATCAAACATATCCAAAAGGTGATAAAGGTAAAAGAGCAAAAAGATTAAATTTAAGTAAATCCTTTATTAAGGAGGTTAAAAAAGCAAATAATTTATAATGGCAACCCAAATACCATCAAACAAATATAAATTTCAAAGATACAAAGAAGAGGATAAGGATTTAATTCCTATTGTTGATATCGATTCATCTTTAACAGGTTCTAGTTTTATAGAATTTAACATTTATGACTTAAATGATAGATTACTATACCATACACCTAATTATAGTAAATATTCTGTAACAGATGATTCACCATCAAATGAAGGTATATCTCAGTTTAATATTGATCCTGATTTGGATGTTACAACCCAGGGTTATGATAGTGGTAATTACGTAGCATATTACTCGTTTGTAACTAACCAAATAGGAACCCCTTTCCAAAAATTATATATAGAAGAAATATCATCAGATAGGACTGAAATCAGATTAAATAGTACTGCTTTAGATTCCTTTGAAATTGAAGACCAAACAGATGATTTTATAGATTTTAGAGAAGAGAATATTTACTTTACAGATTTTCTTTTAAATTTCGGAAATAACCAACAAATAATAGCTAACAACATCAAATTAGATGATGAGGATCCAAATAATCCTACTATATTAATTAAGTTATATGAAGAATTACCAGCAGCATTCCAAGAAAAATCACAACTTTATATAGTTACTTCATATTCATCTCCTGAAGCTTTTAGTGTTGTATATTCTCCAACTATAACGGAGTTTAATGATTCAATTTCTTTAGAAGGTCCTAATTTTAACTTACCAATAAAAAATGAAGTAAATAATTCATCTGAAAATCTATCAGCAAATGATATCTTATTAGGGTCTACAGTAACACTATCAAATCAAATACAAGGTATTTTATCCCAATCTGCTATTAATATTAGTATAGACTATACGGATTATAACGATTTTATACACTTTAGTTCAGCTGAAACTCGATTAGAAAACTTTTATTACAAAGTTAGTTTATTGGGGCAATATTCTGAATCAATATCATCCTTAAATAATACAACAGGTTCATCTACCTCGGTTCAACTTTTAGAGGATAAGATTAGTTCTATTATTACTAACTTTGATGGTTATGATAAATTTTTATATTATGAAACAGGTTCAACTTCATGGCCTAAAACATCACAAACTAAACCTTATACTTTAGCTGAAACTGGAAGTGCTGAAGTTATTACTTGGTATGGTACATCAAATCAAAATAGCCTTGATTTTGGAGGACAAATAGCCTCAGCTTCGTTATTTGATATTGACAACCCAGATTATCTATATAATACTATTCCGGAATATTTAAGAGAAGATTCTAATAATCAACCATACGATTTGTTTATTGATATGCTTGCTCAATATTATGATAATGTTTGGTTATACACTAAAGATATTTCACAAAAATACAATACGGATAATAGATTAGATTTTGGAGTTTCAAAAGATTTAGTATCTGATGCTATAAAAGATTTTGGTTTAAAGTTATATCAAAATAACTTTTCAAATAGTGATTTATATACCGCCTTTTTAGGAATAACTCCTAGTGGAAGTTTATTCCCATTTCCTGAAATAACAGAATCAATGCCAGTTCCTAAAGGAATGGAATTCGTAGATACATTAATATCAGCATCAAACGATGTAATATCAATGGATGATACTAATAAATCTTTATATAAAAGAATATATCACAACCTACCGTATCTGCTGAATAAAAAAGGAACAACCACGGGATTACGAGCGTTAATAACCTCATATGGTATACCCGATTCTATACTTAAAATAACTGAATTCGGTGGTAAAGATAAGGTAAACTCCAACGATTATGATTTATACTCTAACCATTTTAACTATGCTCTTAAAGCAGATGGTTCTAATTCAATGTATACAGATTGGACAGTTAACACAGATTGGTCATCTTCACTAAATCAACCTAACTCCGTTCAGTTTAGATTTAAAACTCAAGACATTACATCTAATATTTCTCCTTTTGGTTTATCTAACCTTCAGCAAACTCTTTGGAGAGTTCAAAATACAGTAGCAACTCACCAAAACTTAGAATTAGTATTGGAATACACAGGCTCAGGTTTAGATTCTGGCTCATTAGTTAACGATAGTGGTTCATATGATGGTTCAATACCAAACCCAGAATATAAGTTTGCAAAACTAACTTTTTACCCTGATACATCAGATACAAATACTACCGCAAGTGTATATTTACCTTTTGTTGATGGGGGATGGTGGTCTGTAATGATTCAAAAGAATGGAAGCAACTATGATTTATTTGCTGGAAATAAAATATATAACGGCGATACAGGAACTAAAATAGGTTTTTATGCATCTTCATCGGTAGTTACAGGATCAGATCAAGCATGGACAACTAAATCTTCGGTACAAACACCAACTTTATGGGGTGCTTTAGAATGGGGAACTGATAATTGGGGATATAATAAATCTTTTAGTGGATTTGGAACTAGTTATTTTGGGAATGGGGGTTCAATAGGAAATAGTCTATCAGGATCATTACAAGAAGTAAGATATTTCAATATTGCTATAAGTGAAAGTGTATTTAAGGATTATATAATGAATCCTTTATCTTTTGAAAGTAATGGAGTAAACACTTCACCCAACAACTTAATATTTAGAGGAGCTTTAGGTAGTGAATTAGATATTAATACTAGTTCTTCTATACACCCTTTAACTACGGGTTCTTGGATTGCTAGAAATTCATTCCAAGATACTAACACAGCTTCCTTTTCATCAACACCCATATATGAACCAAATACTGAATATATTTTCCAAGACCAACCAGCAGTAGGTATAAAAAATAGAATAACAGATAAGGTAAGATGGGAAGATAACGTACTACCTGGAAATACTTTATCACAATATAGAAAGATAGCCCAAACAACAGAAGCAAGTGCATCATATTCTGAAAATATAAATTATTTGGAAGTAGCATTTTCTCCACAAAATCAAATCAACGACGATATTATAGGACAAATGGGTCATTTTAATATTGGTGATTATATAGGAGATCCAAGAGATAGATCATCCAGGTCTATAGTTTACCCTGATTTAAATAATTTAAGTGAAGATTACTTTAAAAAATATATTAAACAATATGATTTAGTTGATTTTGTTAGGTTAATAAAATTCTTTGATAACTCATTATTTAAAATGATTAAAGATTTTATCCCTGCAAGAACTAGTCTAGCATCAGGTTTAGTAATAAAACAACATTTATTAGAAAGAAATAAATACCCTCAACCACAAATGTCTTATTCTAACGAATTAGAACTTTCAGGTTCTATAGATATGGTAGAAATAGAAGGTGGAGCAGCAGGTATGTTTAACCAATATAATAGCGAAAGTTTTGCACCTGAAGGAATAAATAACCTTTCTATAACTCAAAGTTGGAGTGTAACAACTCCTTCATTATCTGGTAGCGTAACTACAATACACGATTCACAAGATGAATTTTATAATGGTGAGTTAAGTGGTTCTGTTATGTTAGTTACAAATGGGGAATTAAATCCCCATTGTGAAATGTTTAAAAACCCAAATTTCACTCCAGTAAACTATAAAATAAGAATGTATAATGAAGAATCTGGATCTACTGAAGACAGATTTTTAGAACCTTTAAATCAACCTACAAATGGGTATATCCAAACTTTTTATGGAGACCCACCATCAAATCCTCTAGCACTAAATTCATAATAAGATAAAAAAATGTTTGATAGAATATATAAAATATTAGGTCCTAAATCCCCAAGTGAAATAAGGAAACAAGAAAAACAGAAAAGGATGAGGTTCCCTGATCCCGATCCAGATCCTACTGATGATTCAGCCCCAAATACCCCAGGCAATCTTCAAGCAACTAATATTCAAGATACAGCAATAACAATACAATTTAATAGGTCACAGGATGATACACCTCCTATTGTATATAGTATTGAATATAGAGCTAATAGTACAGGAACTTATTCTGTTCAAACAATAAACCAACAATCAGGAACTCAAACGGGAACAACGGGTACAACTATATCAAGTCTTCAACATAGTACACTATATCAAATTAGAGTAAAAGCTACAGATTCTTCAACTACAGGTACTGGTGCTGGTGGTACTAATAGCTCACCATATACAACTATAACAGCTACTACTACAACCCCATCAGATACAACTGATCCCACGACTCCAACATCCCTTGCTTATTCAGGAGTTACAGAAAATACTGCTAACTTAACTTGGAATGGCTCTAATGATAATTTCCCACTTTCAGGTTTAAAATATAAACTTTATATTTCTATCTCAGGTAATGCTTATGTTTTTGAAAAACAAGTAAACCATGTTGGATCAGCGGGTTCTCAACAATCAACAACGTTAACAGGGTTAGTCCCTGGAAGACAACAAGAACTTTATGTTATAGCTGAAGATGCCGAAGGCAATCAATCAAGTCAATCTAATATTATTGATTTTACAACTCCGGATAATACAGCACCAACAGCCCCATCTAACTTAACTACATCTAATATAACTGAAACTACAATAGATTTATCATGGAATGCGTCTTCTGATGTTTCGGGTGTTACGTTATATAAAATCTACCAAAATGGTTCATTTATTGATGATGTAAATTACCCAAATATTAGCTATACAGCTACAGGATTAACTCAAAACACATCCTATAGTTTTTATGTAACTGCTTTAGATACAGCAGGGAATGTATCTGCAAATAGTAATACAACACCAACAGTTACTACTTTAGAATCTATAGCTCCTCCTACTCCTACACCACCATCATCTCCTGTTGTAGACGATACTAAATATGTAGAATATATAAAAATAGCAAGGGTAGATCAAGATGGTAAGGATAATACTCTTACTTTAGAAGCTTTAACTCAAATTACTCTTCCATTTTCTAATGGAACAACTGGAAACTATAAAATACTCTCTACTACAAAATATCAAACTTATTTCTTATATAGAATAGCAAACTATGGACCTGAACCATTAGCAACTGATGCTGCGACTTTAGATTACTCTTTTACAGGATCGTTAAATACGGGTTCTGTTGTAGGACCTCAACTTGGAACTTTTCCATCTTTTTTGTATTTCTCCAATCCTATAGGAATATCTTCATCAATAGAAGACACAGCTAATTTTTACAACCCTGCTACTGAAAAATATGAATTAAATACTTACCCTAATAAAATTATAAACATAAGAGCTAAAGTAAGTTTACAACCTACCACTACACCTTTCACATCTTGTAATATAGGAATATTTGTAATCCCTCCAGGAGTGTCAGAGTTAACATATAACCCACCACTTACAGAATTTATTGGTATTGATGGATATAATCCCTACCTATTAAAACTGGATCCTAATGGTCCTTATGGTACAGGCTCCCCAGGAACAAAAAATACAGATTTTAATGTTGATGTACCTGCTGGACTTATCACACCAGGTTCATCTATAGAAATAAGAGCAATTGGTGGGTTAGCTAATGCACCTTTTACAATAAACACAGGTTCTGAATTAATGATTTCATCTTCAATAGCAGCACCAGGATCTACTTTACCAACAATTCCAGAACCTTATTTAACATCTCAATTTTATGGTACTGATTGTGATGTATTATTAAACAATGTAAACAAATACCCTACAAACCCATTTTTACAAGATTTAGACTACAGCACCAATCCAAATAAACCAGTTAATTTTAGTAGAGTTTTAGAGGGTACTGCAGACAGAGGAACAGTACCAGAATCATATTACACAGCTTTATCTCAAACTAGAATTAGATATACAGGTGTAAAAAATCAATCAAGTGATTTTAATATATATGATCCTCAAGCAGGAACTTCATCTTTTGGAGAACCTATTAATATAGGTACATATGGTCAAACTCCATCTATATCATCTTTAGATGCAAACATTTATGAATTTGAGTGGGGAGGTGGAACTACACCTGAAATTTTAGATTGGGGAGCCGTTAAAATAGGAAGAATACTACAAGTTAGTCCTAAAAACTTAGTTAAAACTATTAATGCAGGTGAAAATATTAAAACTATAACTATACCAAGTAAAAGAGGAACAACTTTAGGCAGAGCTAGAAATTATAGAGTTGTATTTACCAATCCACCAGCTACACAATACCCACCAAATTCGGTAAACACAAGTTCTGTAGGAAATGTTCATTTTTGGGATACACCTCAAAATGTAGGGGATTACTATCAGATATTAAACGGAAATAATCCTGTTAATACTGAAATTTCAATGTTTATGTATCCTAATTCTACAGCGGGATCAAACCCAACAATCCCATCATCAACAAAAATATTAACAACTGAATGGTGTGTGCCTAGTATAAGCAATTATGCTTTAACTTCTTCCAACAGTGATGTGTATGGAACAATTGATAGTAATAGTAGCCCTAGAAACTCTATTGCATTAGATAGAGAAGTTAAAATTTCAAGAGTTTCAACAGATAATAACGGGTACTACTCTGCAGGGAAACCTCTTAAACCAAACCATCAATCAATGGGAAACCAAATTAATGCAGATTTAAACAATGGGGAAAAGTGGTTTGTTACTTTATATAATGAATTCGAATTTCCTGAAGGTGGAGGAGACTATAACTCAGCATTAACTTCAGGTTCTCTTTCTCCTTTTAATATTGGAGTTACAACTAATAATGATGGGAATTACTCAAATGCTTTAGCATATAAAGGAGTTTATGAAATAGCAGGAACATATGATAAATTTGGTTTTTTAACTATTTTAACCTATGATGATTTCCCTGATTTTGGAGGAATTATGAATATAGGAGGTGGAATAGCTAGTAATAGTTTAGGTATGCTTATATGGAAAGCTAAAGGAGTAGGAAAAAATGAATTTGTATTAGTTCAAGACAGTATAACTGGAGGAGTTGGAGCAGGGGCTTTTACTAATAGATATGCTCCTAGTTATCTAACAGAAAATTTTGAATCTATTACTAAAGAATTTGGAAGTAACGAAACTTAATAAAAGTAATTTGGATTAGAAACTAATAATACACATATTTATACACATATAATAAAACACAATGGGATATTTAAATAATCAAGTAATAACAGTTGATGCTATCTTAACAAAAAAAGGTAGACAACTATTAGCTCAAAATGAAGGTACATTCAGAATCACACAATTTGCACTCGCAGATGATGAAATAGATTATACACTTTACAATCCAAATAATCCTTCGGGTTCTGCATTTTATGGAGAGGCAATATCAAATATGCCTCTATTAGAAGCATTTCCTGACGAAAGTCAAATAATGAAATATAAATTAGCTACTCTACCCAGAGGAACGGCAGTTTTACCTGTATTAGATTTGGGTTTTGCCTCTATATCTTTAAAACAAGGAGCTTCACTTTCAATAACACCTCAAACGTTAAACTACTTAGGTAATGCTACGGCATTTGAAACTGCAGGTTACACAGCTACAATAGCCGATGTTAGAACAATGTCTACATTTAATGGGGTAGGTATTCAAAGTACAGCAGCAACAACTCAAAATGCAACTTCAACAACAACATTAGGAACAAATGTATCATCTACAGTAATAGGATCACAAATTAACCTAAGAGCAACTACAATAAATACTTTATTTGGAACTAGTAATACTCAACTAAATACTACATTAACTGTAGTAGGTTTAGATAGTGGGGCAAGAATAACAATTCCAATAACCATTACTAAAACAATAACAGTATAAAAATAATAAAAAAATGGGATTTAAAAGATTAGACGTCGAAGATTTTGTAGTAAGTGCTGATTCAGTACAATCTACAGCATGGTCAACAAATTCACCAACATTAACAGAATTTCATACATCACCTACACAATTAGCAGGTTCATCTGGAGATTATTATGTTAGCGTTTTCCAAACGGGTTCAACTTTACCAGGTGCAACTGTTCAATTTGATATAGCTTATGGTAATGTAAAAGGAAGTGGTAGTGGATACTTCAACCCAGCATTTCCTCAATTTACTCCTTCTTCTACAACATATGGTCAATATAGAACAATGATATTAGAAGATGAAAACTCCCTATTTACTTTTGGAGATGGAACCAATTCAATTTCACCTGAAGATTTTTGGGTGATATCTCCTGATAGAGCAAGATATAAAGAAAGTATATTTCCTGGAACATTTAATATTACCCTCTCAGGATCAGGTGGATCACTTAATTTAACGGATAATTCAAATGATACTAATATACAAACTTTTATAGGTACTTCAAGAGTATTTCAAATAGTATCAGGATCTAACGGATCAGCTTACAGTTCTACAGGATATGTAGCAAATTCAGGTTCATATGGATTATTATTCCCAGACCTAGGTACTATAATATTAAACCCAGATGCTATTAGTGAAACCATAAATATAACACCAAATAGAGGTGCTGATATACCTAATGGAAGTAACCAAGTTACGTTATTTAATGCTATTAGTGAAGGTGAATCTTTTACAATGAATTCTCAAGAAACTATTTCATCTGATTATGTATTTGTTAGATCTGGAAATTCTGAATTTAATTACTCATCAAACCCTTCATTTATATCAGGTTCAACTGGAGAAGTAATATTTGATACTTTTATAAACAACCCTCAAACTTATATTACTACTGTAGGGATGTATAATGATGCGAATGAGTTAATAGCAGTTGCAAAACTTTCAAGACCATTACTAAAAGATTTTACAAAAGAAAGTTTAATAAGAGTGAAACTAGATTTTTAAAATGAATGAGTGTCTACAAGTCTTTTACCACATCCGATGTTTTAGTAACTCCCTTTAAGGTTAACAAAAGTTTTATTTTTAAGGGCAATGAACTTACAGGTTCTAACGTAGGTATAGATAGATTATATGGGACTAATCAACCATATATTTTAGGTTCAGATGAAACTGGATATATACAATCTCAATCCCAAGCTTTAGTATACCAATCAGCTAAACAACTATATTATTCTAACTTTATATCGGGTAGCAATGGTTCACCTGTTACTACTGCTTCATTTAATATTGATGGTACTATAACTTCTACAAATGGAGCTTATCAACCTATGTATGAAAACTTTTTACAATCTACATATACTTCAAGTAGATATTTTCCAACAGGTTCAGGAGAACATATAGGAGTTTTTTCAATCCCTTCAAACTTATTTGGGGAATATATTAAACCTGGAACATTATCAATAATAGAATCTAGTATTGGAACCTTTACTGATAACGGAGAAGGAGAGTTAATAAGTGCTAGTTTAAAAGTAGGAGATATAATATATGGTCAAGGAATAGTAGTAGTAACTAATACAACTCCTTCATCTAATATTGCGGATTTAATAAATAGTTCTAATATAACTTGTTCCTTTCAAAGTACAATGACAATATTTGAATCACAGTATAAATGTACTCTAAACCCAAACGAATTTACATATACTCAAAACCCAACAATAGTCTCAGGAAGTTCTGATGGTAAAGTATATGATTTTGCAACAGGGTCATATTTTGAACCTTATATAACAACTGTAGGGTTATATAATAATGCTAATCAGTTAGTAGCAGTAGGAAAGTTATCCCAACCCTTACAAAGTTCAAACGTTACTGATACCACTATATTAGTTAACTTAGACTTTTAATATTTATGAACACGCTAAAAACAAATATTTATTAATATGGCAACAATCCCAAAAACAGGTATAGTAAATGGTCAGACGGCCGATGCTTCCCAAGTAACTAATATTATAGATGCCCTAGATGGTACTACATCGTATAAAATTGAAATAAATGGACCAATAACAGCTTCTAGTGGTATAAAAGGTACTATTGATACTTCTATATCTTCTTCACATGCTATATCTTCTTCATATGCTGTATCTTCTTCACATACTTTAAATGCCGATGATGCTATATCATCTTCATTTGCAAATAGTTCATCCTATGCTGTATCTTCTTCACATGCAATAACAGCATCTTATTCCCTTAATGGAGGTAGCTCAGTAGCAGGTGTAAACCAACAAATTCAATTTAACAAAGTGGGTGCTTTTGGAGCTGATTCTAATTTTACATTCAATAATACTTCAAATACCTTATCTGTTGGAACAGCCTCACTAACAGAAATACAACTTCCAAACTCATTTATAATAAGAGATGGTACTGAATCCATTATATTTAATCAAGGGCAGGAAGATGTTTCAACTCAACTATATGGTTTTGGGGGTACTACTTCACTTACATTAGCAGAAGACACAACAACACTTTTAGGTCAGATGTTAACAGTTGGAAATTCTTCAACTACTAATTATTTATTATTGTTTAGTGATAGTATTAATATAGGAGATAATAATACTAGTACAACAGCTATAGCAGGAACAACTGTAAATGTAGGTACTTCATCAACTTTAACCCAATTAGGAGCTACAAACCAAAGAATAAAATTAGGAAATTCAGGTACTACTACGGGGGTAATAACTGAAGGTAATACTTATGTAATCAAAAGTGGAACTAATGCTTTTAATATAGGCACATCAACTTCATCAACTCTTAATGCTAACAATAGAATTAACTTTGAAGTTAACAGTAATACATCTGTGATGACTATGAGAGGTGTAAATGGTTCTACCCAAAACTTACTTTCACTTACCAACTTTGGAAATTTTAGTTCCTTTAGTGCTGATGTTGGAGGTACCCACTACACTCTTAATGATTTTAGTGGTACTAGTAATCTATCTTTTGGTAATACTATTACTGGAAACAACAAAATGATACTTTATGTAGCTGGTAATTCAGATAACTCTAGACCTGGGATTTTTGGGGGTTCAAGAGGTGGGTTAAAAATAGCTCATACCTTAGAGTTAGGAGCTACTAGTGCCTGGAAAACATCAGGAACAGCTTGGAGTACAACATCTGATAGTAGGTTAAAAGAAAATATTATTACAGCATCTTTAGATATATGTTATGATACTATTAAAACCCTACCGTTAAAAAGATTTAACTATGTAGACAAATATACTCAAAACCCAATAGGTGATAGAACACAATTAGGTTGGATAGCTCAAGATGTAAGAAGTTTATTACCAAAAGCTGTTGTATCTAGTTCATTTACAACGTGGGTAGATTATAGTGGTGAAACCATAACAGGATCTAACAACACACTAATAACATCAGGATCCAGAGTTCAAGACGTATTAGCAGGATCAGAAGTAATAGATGACATACTAACATTAGATTCAGATCAAATCATTAAAATGATGTATGGTGCTATTCAAAAACTACAAGCCAAAGTAGAAGCCTTAGAAAATCAATAAAGGTACGTTTAACTAAAACAAATATATGGAATGGATAAATGTAGATGGTAAACCCATCTCCCTAATCTCAGATTTCCCAGATAACACATTCGGATTTATTTATAAAATAGTACACAAACCAACAGGCAAAGCCTATATTGGTAAAAAAGTATTATATTATAACCGCAAAGTTAAGTTAACTAAAAAAGATTTAGCAATGTATGAAGGTGTAGTAGGTAGAAAACCCTCATATAAACTAGCGATTAAAGAATCAAACTGGTTAACATATTGGGGTTCAAACAAACTACTTAAAGAGGTGATGGATATGGAACCAATAGAAAACTTTGAACGTAGTATAATCAAAACAGCACCAAATAAAAAACTTTTAACATACTACGAAACGCAAATGCAATTCGTACATCAAGTATTAGAAAAACCGGATGAATATTTCAATGATAACGTATTAGGAAAGTTTTTCACAAAAGATTTTGAGTTATAAAATATAGTTTGTATATTACACTTAATGGTAAATGAGCTATTAGTTAATTTAGTCAACACAGTTTTAGGAGCTGGGAAGAGGACAGCAAGAGGTAATCAATCATACCATTGTCCTTTCTGTAATCACCATAAACCAAAACTAGAAATTAATTTTACAGAAAACAAAAAGGGATTTAATCCATTCCAATGTTGGGTATGTGGTAAAAAAGGTAAAACAATAAGAAGTTTATTTAAAGCACTTAAGGTATCACCTGATAAATTTATAGAACTAGGTAAACTAGTTAAAACAGGTAGCCACGTAGAAGAAGTTATAGTAGAAAACATAGTAGAATTACCTAAAGAATTTAAACAAATATTAGGTAACACTGATTTGAAAGCAAAACAAGCATACAACTATCTTAGAAATCGTAATCTAACAGATGATGATATTATAAAATATAATATTGGATATTGTAGTTTTGGAAGATACACTAATATGGTTATTATACCATCATATGATAAAGATGGTACACTAAACTATTTCACAGGTCGTTCATTTGAACAAGATCCATTTGTAAAATACAGAAACCCAGAATGTTCAAGAGACATAATACCATTTGAATTATTTATAAACTGGGATTCACCATTAATATTATGTGAAGGTCCATTTGATGCTATAGCAATAAAACGAAATGCTATACCTTTACTAGGTAAAAACATACAATCTACACTACTAAAAAGAATAGTACAATCAACTGTTAAAAAGATTTACATAGCATTAGATACTGACGCTATAAAACAAGCATTAAAACACTGCGAATATTTACTAAACCAAGGTAAAGAAGTATACCTTGTAGAATTAGATGGAAAGGATCCAAGCGATTTAGGTTTTTCCTATTTCACTAAGCTAATTCAAAACACTGAACCAATAGATCAATACGATTTAATGGAGAAGAAAATCTCATTAATATGAGTAAAAGAAACATTAAGAAAAAATACAATAGGATACTTGAAATATCTGAAGATGCTAAGCAAATAACCTTACCAGATTCTAGATACTACAGAAGAAATGGTAAATACTACCCATCAATCACATACGTTTTAAGTTGCTACCCAAAAGGTAAATTTTTCCAAGACTGGCTTAAAAAAGTAGGATACAGTGCTGACTACATTGTTAGAAAAGCAGCAGATGAAGGAACTCAAGTACACGAAATGTGTGAAGATTATCTAAACGGTAAAGAATTAAATTTCTTATCAGCAGCAGGTAATCCACTATATGATCCAACAGTATGGCAAATGTTTCTAAAATTCGTTGATTTTTGGGAGACATATAAACCAACACTACTAGAAGCTGAAGTACATTTATTTTCAGATAAACTTAAAGTAGCAGGTACATGCGATTTAGTATGTGAAATAGACGATGAACTATGGATTATAGATTTTAAAACATCAAACCACTTACAAACGACTTACGATTTGCAGACCGCTGTTTACGCCAAATGTTATGAAGAGTGTTTTGGTAAGAAAATAGACAGACTAGGAGTTCTATGGTTAAAATCATCCAAACGTGGACCTAAAGAAGGTAAGATTCAAGGGAAAGGTTGGGAAATGTATGAATCAAAACGTACACAAGATGAGAACATAGACATAT
>JAAHTG010000508.1_pt1 | contig 23546 bp, 30 predicted proteins | sample 6116081 | NCBI WGS metagenome assembly JAAHTG01 (sample SAMN13939989, study PRJNA603662) | sponge metagenome | isolation source: marine sponge | host: Mycale hentscheli | place: New Zealand | collected 2005 | reverse complement strand
ACTAAACCTAATTCTTTATTAACAATGTCACATAAAATTTTAATAGACTGATCTGTGTTTTCTTTTTCTTCTATAAAGTCTAAAACTTTATGCCATAAATCAGGGTTTTTTACATCAAAACGATGCGAGCCACATAAATCCATATTATAAATTTCAAAAGCATACTCTCCATCAACATAAAGAGAACACTCAAAGGCGTTATCTTCTACAATGATATCCTGCAAAGTAACATTCAGACTTTCTATTTGTTTTGGTTTCTTATTTTTTAATTTAGTCATCTAATAGTCTCCCATTTGTTATATTTTAGCGTAATTAATTAACGCTATATGTTAATAATAATAGGATAAAAAAAGCTATGTCAAATTTATTTGGGACAACTTTGGGACAACTTTATAAATTTAAGCTACTGAAAGATAACAATAAAGGTTTAAAATGGCAGTTTACTGCGGTTAAACCTTGGTAAGCCCTACAGGGTTCGAACCTGTGACACGCTGATTAAAAGGCATACGATATAGTATATTAACTAATCATTATGAATCAATAATTTACATTAAACCCTTGTTTTTATTGTGTTGTCTGTGTGTGCCTATAACTAGGTTTAAATAGGTTAAAAGTTATTCTTTAAGTTTTTTTGGGACAACTTTGGGACAACTTTTACTCACCATACTTATCAACAAGGCCACTATCTAACATCTTTTGATTAATACTTTCACCTTGTGTCATTATCTCTCCAAGGATCATATTATCGTCTAATTTGGTTTTTACAGTAAACGTCATAGGCAATAAATTAGTTAAATAATCGACAGCTTTTTCACCTTCAATACCTTCACGAGTTTTTATACCAATCAACCTTACAGGCATACTCGACAGCATTACTCCAAATCCTAAGTCAAGCGTAATCCTAACTAAACCTGCGTTAACAATACGAACTAAAAATCCTTTATAAATATACATTACCGCACCACCACTTTTTCAGTTTCAAAATCATATTTATAAAGATTTACATCAACACTTTTTGTATTAATAAAACCTACGCATGGGGATCTGTATAATAACAAATCATCCATATCACTTAGATCGCCATAACCTTCATACCTTGTAATTAAATCACCATCAGAATTATAAAAATAACCTTTTAACAATTCTAAACTCATCTTTTTAACTCCGTAATTGAAAGACCTGTTCCTGCAAAAACTCCAAGAGAATAAGAAGGCTCAGTATTTGTAAATAAAAACAATCCGTATTTTGATCCTGTTGTTCCAATAACATCTCCTGATGTATCAATTAAAGATGACGAATAAGTACGCTGAACACCCATATCAAAATCTTGGTTACTAGGTATATCTTCACCTAAAAAAGTTGTATTTGAACCACCTGTAGCAAGTTCCCAATAATTATTGCCTGCAACTTCTTGTAATATAGCACCGACAACATAAATATTGCTTCCAAGTGTCCAAGTAGATTTTTTTTGACACATTGCATTTCCGACAATACTAAAGCCTGCAATATCTGACGATACTGCTCCTAATGATACAGTTGAAATCATAATTCCCTGTAATTGATTAGTTGTACTATTATAATTTATAGTGTCTCTAACAGTTGATATAATTGAATCAGAAGTAACAACAGAATTGAACATATTAGATATTGCGTTTTGCGTTACGTTAGAAGTGTTTACTGTATTAAAACTTGCACTTGTCTCAGACGTATACGATGACGCTACATTAGAATAATTAACAGATCGTATTTTAAAATAATATGTCTGATTTTGTGAAAAGGTTGTTGCGTCATAAACTAAGTTATATTCCTGGTTAGTTGACCTAACAGCATCAATACTTCCTAACAAATTAAAAGAACCACCTGATGATGTTGCATAATATATTTCTACGCTTTTTAAATCACTATTAGGTGCATTGTTCCAAAATAAAGTAATTGCTAATGGATCAGAACTACTCGTCAAGCTAGTTGGAGCTGAAGGCGGAGTTGTAGAACCTGCAATTGTTATGTTTTGCACAGTAGAATAAGCAGAAGTATATTTTTGATCGTTCCTACCTGCTATTTGCACATTATATGTTTTTCCTGAAATCACAGGAAATTGAATTTTTGTCATCTTTTGTCTACTCCACGACTTCTTTCAAAACTACGCATAGATCCCAAACCTAACATTCCCATAAGCAACGGCATTAATATTTCAATCTCAAAATTTGGTAAATTTAATGTTATGTCTAAACTAGACGTAATCACTATAATTATTGGTTGTATCACACAATGCCAGGCTAAACCGAACACGCATATCCATGCGCAAGCAGGTCTCCAAGAATTTTGAAACCAATTTTTAGATTTAGCATCCTGTAAAGCTATTTTTGTTTGAGCAACATCAATAGAATTAATGGCCATCATCAATTCATGATTTAATTTTACGTTTAAATCTTTGTCTCCAACAAATTTATCTAAAATCTTAGAAACTGAGCCAATCAAAGAATTTGCAATCATATTCATCAAAAAAACCTTGTATAAATAAGCCCTAAATAGCCTATTAGTTGTTAATAATACTAATTGATATAAATTATAAAAATGTGCTGTATAAGGCTAATATTGGCTTAAAAACGATTTAAGTAAAAAATACTATTTTTACAAGCAATCCTAGTACAGCAGTAGTACCTGCAAGCATTAATGCTTCAATTCTTGTTATTTTTGCTAAAGTTAGTTCTGATAACTTAGAACATTCTCTAATGTGATCTTTTAAATGCGCTTCTAATACAGCAACTTTTTTGTCTATATCTGAAATAGTTTGTTTAGGCATTTAATACTCCCTATCGACAGAAATTTCATTATAAGTGCTTTCTGTACTTTCTTTATAATTTACTAAATAAAGATTGACGTGCTTATCATCGACAGGATCAGTAATATTTACTTCAATCATTGGAATGGTCGTGCCATCAACTCCAACATCTTCAGTTTGTGTTAAACTAAAGGATGGCGTAGCAACGACTGTGTTATATGTTGGTGTTAGTGCAGGTGTTGGCGTGGGATCTTGTTGTTCGGATGTACTCCAATTATAAACGCTAGAATTAGTTTCTCTTAATGTTAATTCTATTCCTAAACTTGTGTCACCACCAAACTTCCACTCTAAAACTTCAAATACTTTCTGATTAAAGCCTAAATTTGGTAAGGTTAGCATTACTGTATCTCCTGGAGACAAAGTAAACTTTTCTAAATTAATTCCAATTGTCATTGAATATTGTTGTCTTGATTTTTCTAAATAAATCTTAGCAATTTGCTGACAGCGTGTAGAGTTATCCGTAAATGTTAAATTTAATTGTTTTTCTAAAACCTGTCCATCAGCAGTCACATAACTCGCATTAGTTATTTCAGGATAATTAGAAGGTTGAAAGTTTGTTTCATCTGACTGATATAGGCCAACAACTTTATTAAATTGTTCAGTAATTCTGTTTTTAGTTTGTATTTGATAACCTGCAATAAGATCATCTTCTGTAATTGTTAATGTTGGCGTTCTATATTCACCTGCAAAGATTTTATATTTTCCACCTTCTACAACCATAAAACCTGCCATACTTGTTAAAAGACTTTCAATATTTGTTTTTATGTCGTTTTGTGTGTCTATAACACCATTAGCAATAAATCGTTTTTGCGTACTGCCATCATCTAAAGTTACTAATTCATCACATACATTAGAAGCGGTTGTAACACTAACCCAATCAATTTCATTGGTTGATAAACCTAATCCATATTCACTCATAAGATAATTAGCAACACAAAGTGCAGGATTGTCTGACCAACCTGACGTTGAGGTTCTAGGATCATAAATGTCAACTTTTCCTTTTACTATTGCTGTAATAGAAGGAATACCTGACACATAAACTTCAGGATCATACGTTAAGATTGCTTGTAAACAGGTTATACCTTTAAACTGATCTGTTGCCGTTAAATCTGTATTTGATATAAATTGACTTGCTAAAGTTTGTGTTGTCGTACCTAACATATCGGTATAAATCTGCGCCCTGGTCTCGCTTTGTGGATAATATCTGCTTGGAGCAGTAACCACATTGCTTGCGTTTATAGTTACAACTTCATCTAAAATATAAACACTTTCGATAGAGTGTGATTCATGAGATGCTAACGCTGTTATTAAATATAGATATTTTCTATCATTATTAACATTTCCTTCACTAATAAAAACGTAAGTGCCACCAACTTTAGCTTTTCCATATATTAGTTTACGACTTGAAATTGGACTTCGAACATTTGTGCCACGATTTAACATAGCATTTAGATCAGGCATTTTTGGTGTCATAGATGACATTAAAATAATACCTGTGCCTAATACAATTGCACCTGTAACAGCTAATGTTGTTGCCGTCATACCTGCAACTGCTGTTGCGGTCATAAAGTTACCTAAAAAGGCTTTACCAACAGCAATTAAAAAATTTCCTACAGGTGGCATTATTTAATCCTTATGTTTCTTATGTCAAAAAAATGATCTACTAAGTCAATTGATATTCTTTCTAATCCATGCAAGCCAGGTGCTAAAAAAATGTCCTTATAATAAATTAAAGCTGTATCTTTGCTAAAGTTTTCTGTTGATCCAACAGGAGCAATGCCAATGTCACCATCTTTTAATTTATGTGGGTTTTTAATTTCTCTAAATCTAACGTCAAACAAATCATACATAGATTTTATCTTCATTTTTAATAATGTTTTTTTTGCAGATTGAGGTGTATTCCAATCTCTAACATTTTCTAATTTTAAATGGTCTATTCCTGTTACACATTTTATTGCATCCATACAAAAAGTGATGCAGTCGTTTTCACCCCATTCAAAAGGTTTATTTAGTCTGTCTTGTATAAGTTTATCTAATTCAGTCATTTTAAAAAGGTATTCTTATTTTGCCACTATTAATATCATCTAGTAATTCTTCAGATGTTGGCACTACATAAGGTCTTCCTACTGTGTTTACATCAACTCCCCATAATATTTCTTTGTCACTTTGTATTGCATCAACAAATCTTAAACTTGTATCACCAGGGTATCTTGATATTTGATCTTCGTTGGTATATCGAGCAACTTTAGTTCTTAATAAATCAGCAATTTTATTTTCCAATGTAATATTTATATTAGCTGTTTCACCCTCAACTAATACGTTCATAACATCCATATAACCGCTAAATATTAAATAAGGTTGAACTGTTAATGCGCCATTTGTTAAAGTTCCAAAATAAACATTAGCAACTTGGCCTTGATAATCTTGCAAGAGTGCATCATACATCAGATTGCTTGGTATTCCTGATAACGACACATTTAAACCATTAGATTGAACTTTTTGCGTTTCTACAACTTCGCTAACAGATCCTAAATCTCCTGATCCGTAATAAGTATTACCGCCAACTGTTATTTGTCCATAACCTGTCCAAAATCTTTGCTCTGCATTAGTTATAGATACTTGACCGCCCATTCCTGCATGGTTTTGACAATAGTAATATAAAACATCTCCATAATTTAATGAAGCATCAACTACCCATTGCGTATATGAACCACTTTGTCCTGGTACACCTACATACGTTACGCCTGTTGTGTATTCTGTACCACCGCCATGAGTACCATCAGGTGTTGTTGATAATTTTAAAGGATGATTATTGTTTGAATTGTCATCTTGTAAAAATTGTACTGTGTTTCCAATTCCTACAACTAATTCATATTGCTGTTGTTGATTTATAGCATATTTATTGCCATCACCTGTGCTTACAATATTAACATTATATGGAGTAACTATGTTGCCGTTAAACATTAACTCTACTGCGTAAAATGGCTCTAATACGTCATCGGTTACATTAAAATTAATTGTTTTTGACATTCTTTTTCACTTTCTTTGCTTTCTTTCTTTTGCTTTTTTTACCAATGCAAAATAACTCTTTAAAACGCTCTTTTAACCAATCTCTTTTTGTGCCTTGATGCGATCTTTTCTTTTTTTTGTTTAGATTTTTCATGTAATCGACTCTATCGCTGAAAAACTAATTCCATAAATACTTGCTGTACCAATATTCCAAGTTAAATCATTTTCAGCTAATCTAAATACACCAACAGCATTATTAACTATGACCGCTTCCGAACCACTTAATGCCGTTCTTATTTGTGGAAAAATATTTATTCCTGTAGCACTACCACTTCCATTAGTATTAACATCGTCTAAAACTTTTAATAATTGCGTTCCTACTTGTATATAATCACCTGATTTTAAATAACCTGTAGCGTTGGTAGTCGCTCCTGTAATATCAATACTTGATGAATTTGCAGATGTTGATCCATTTATAACAGGTGAACCTGCGGATGTTGAAGCTGAACCTCTAACAGTACGGCCATTAGGATCAGGACTTAAATTAAACGTACCATACATACCTTTTAACTTAATTAAAAAAGCTGAAAATGTTTCAAAATCAGATCGTGTCATTGGTTTAATTTGGATGTCACATTCCCAATACTCACCTGTCCATTTATAAACTTTTTGTTGATTTGTAAAAGGTGATGCTGTCATACCAACTGTATTTTTAGCTATTAAATTTACAGTTGAGAAAGATGTATAATTTGGAATATTTATGGGATAGGTAATACTCATTATGCAGGTTGTCCTCTGCGTTGCGCTTCTAAGACTGCTCCACGAGATGCGTTAGCAATTCCTGGTAACATTCCTAAAACTTGTGATCTGATTTGAGCTGAGACATCGCCTGATAAATTAATTGTTTGATTAATTACAACTCCGCTTCCGCCTAATTTGTTATTTGGTACAATTGTTCCTGATTGTCCAGGCACAAACATTTCTGCACCTCGCTCACCAACAATATAAGGTGTTCCTTTACTTACTGAACCACCTGATGCTTTACCCATTAAACCTTCTAATGCGCCACCAAACGCACCTGATATTGGTGCTAAAATTGATCTAAAAATAAACATTTTTATTGCTTGTTTTAATAATGTTTTTCCAAAATCTTTTAGTGCATCTCCGACAGATTTCGTGCCATCAATTATACTGTCAAACGCTCCGTTTAATCCTTCAGAAAACTTTTTAGCAAAATTCATTCCTTCATCTTGTAAACTTGGTAACTGTTCTTGTATATTTTTTAGGCCTTTTGCAAATCCATCAAAAAAACCTGTAGTTGAATTTGCTCTATCAATAGCTTGCGATACCGCTAACTCCTTATTTAAACCTTTTAAGCGTTCTGTTATGTTAGCAATATTTGTAGATGGATCACCTACCCCACCAAACATCATAAAGTCAGCAAAACTTCCCATTTCAGATTGCCTTTTTTTGTTGGCTTCAAGTAATCTTTCTTGTTCTGCTATAGCTTCTTTAATTGCTTCTGATGACCTACCTTCAAAAGTTTCTCTTGTTTTAGTTTCTAAATCTTTAAATAAACTATTTATTGCTCTAGAAATATCACTAATTTTGCTTAAAACACTTAAAAGAATAGGTGCTAATGATATAAAGGCTTCCGATAATTGTGTTTTTATTATTGTTGCTTGTAGTGATAATTCTACATTAAGTGCTTTTGCTCTATTAGTCATAACATTAGACATTACTGCGCCTGTCTTTTGTGCGTCTAACATAAATCGTCTTAAATTATCAGATCCCTCGTCTAATAATTGTACTAATACAGCACCTTCAGAATCAAACCCTTTAAAAGCTAATCGTAACTTTTCTTGTTGGCTTTCTGCACCTTGTATTGCATCTGCATATTCAAACAATGTATCAGTTACACTTTTAACTGTTCCATCAGCATTACGAGTGCTAATTCCTAATTTAAGTAAAGTGTCTTTTAGTTCACCTGTTCCTGAATCAGCTTCACCAATTCTTCTTGAAAATCTTTGCAAGGCCATATCAACAGTAGTTGCTTGAATACCTGCAAACTGTTCACCTGCTAATCTTAATGATTGTAAATTTTTTGCTGATACACCAATTTTACTTGCAGTAATAGAAATTTGAGAACCAAACCTAACAGCATCAGATGTTAATTGCTTTAATCTCATTAATGATGCAACACCTACAAAAGCACCTAGACCTGCTGTTAAGCCTTTTAACGCTTTTTGTGAATTACCCATTGATCGTCTAAATGTAGCAAAGGCGTGTTTAGTTTTATCTGTTGCCGTTATTCGATTTTGTAAATCAACCATTATTTTTCATTCTCTTTTGTTCCATAAGTAAATACGCTATCCAATGATTTAGCTCGTTTATTTCCATATTTTTTATTGTGTCGATTGTAGTATGCAAGCGATCAGCAACGACATACTGACTCATTAAATACTGATCGCTATTTAGTTTCCCTCAGATGTTTCAACTGATGGAACATCAAATAGTTTTTCCATCATTGCTGTCGCAACACCTGTTATATAACCTACATCCATTCCGCTAAGAAACATTTGATCGCCTTGATTAAAAATAGGCACACCTTCATCATCTATAGCTTTAATAATAATTAAATCAACCATTGCAGAAAAAGATGGAATATCACCATCCGTTAACGCTTTATAAAAATCTTTATTTTTTTTGCGTAACTTTTCATCTTCCCTTACAGTTAATTTTGTGAAAAAACAGACTAAATCAGTTTGATTTTCGCCTAATCCTGGCAATGTTAATCGGAACTTTTCTCGATTTGATTGCATGGCTTGTAGCCTTTCACTCATGCTCATAATATTATGCAGTTGCTTCTGCTAATGCTCCTGTGCCTTGTATTGAAACACTTGCAGTAATAACGCCATTAGGTTCTTGTGACCATGATATGCCTGTTAAAAATCCTGCGCCTGTAAGATATTTATCACCTGTGTCAGCACCTTCATAATAATAAGATACATAAATTGGTGTAGATGCACCTGCTGAACGCTCTAAAAGTTTTGCTTGTGCAGTATCGTCTTGATCGTAACTAACTTCCATTGTTGATGACCATGACTCTTGTGCTGAAGTAAATGTTTTTGATGTAGAACCGATGTGACTCACATCAACGGATTCTAATTGTTTGTCTATTGAATAACTTGTGCATTGCCCAAGTATATCTGTTGGTGAACCTGAATCACCTAATTTAATTTGAGCAATTACACCTGTATAATATGCCATAGATTATCTCCTTATATGTTTGTAGAATTATCTGTGCTTAAAGTGTAATAAGTCACAGAATAGGTTAGTCGAATTATCCCAATAGGCTTTTCACCCATTACGTCAAATTCTATCTCAGTTGCGTTTAGTTCAGACGTTGTAGCCGTATTAGAAAGCAATGGATTTGCACCCATAACATTCTCAACTTCTAAAGATATTGTATCTAAAACATTTTCAACTAAAGAATTGGTCTCAGCATATCCTTCAATAATAACCTCTAATTCTCTTGAATAGTTATTAGGTGAAAAATCGCTTCTTTCAGATGATTCATTTTTGGTATAGATCACTAGACCTGGTAAATCTTCTGAAGGTTCTAAATTGTATAAACGAGTGTCAAACACTCTTGAGCCTGTAGTCGTTAAACCTGTAACTAAGGTAACAACTGCATCTCGTATTTTTTGTCTTGCATGACTCATTGTTTTTGAAGCCGTAGAAGGCTAACTCCTGTGCCGTCTTTTTCTATTACTTTTACTTTGTATAATATTTCTGCAATACGGCCTTTTGAGGTTATAGGGATTAACAAGGTATCATCCTCATCACCCCCATCAGGAATATCATCTGTTTTCATTGTGAATTGTGGGGATGATGTAGAAACACCACTTCCAAATTCATCAAACGCTTCATAGAAAGCATTATCAAATATTCCAATAACCTCATATTTGTCCTGTGAAGCTGTTATTGTCCATTGGCACTTAACAGCAAAATCAGACAGTTCAAAAAAAGCATTACTCGACAGATTCAATGACATCTTTTTCCTCAAAGGGTTTATCAGGCGCATATTCAATTACGCTTTCGTCATTAATATCTTCAATCAATCCATTAGCTTTTAGCTTTTCAAGTTTAGAAGGAACGACATCAACAACATCGCCTTTTTTTCTTTTTTCACCACTAATGGTTGATGCTTTTAACACTCGAACATTAGTCACGAGTTGTCACGTCATCACTTTTTACGGCTCTGTCCTTGGTTTTTTTTTCTTTTTTAACTGATGCAGTTGTTACTTCGCCTTTTCCAAAATTAACTAATTCTGAACCAAACTCGCCATCTACTTCAATTACAGTTCCAGGCATTACAATTTTACCTTCAACTGATGTTGCTTTGATAATTTTAATTTTCATTTGAACTAGGGATGCGGTTTTCACCGCATCCCCTCCTATAAAGTCTTTATGGGTTAAGGCCATAAATTATGCACCTAAACAGAAAGCTACTGGATTTCTTACTGCAAAATCTACGGATGATAGAGCAATAATTCTCATACCACCTGATGTTGATAATGCGTAAGGATCAGCAGTAATTTCTAATCCACCCCAAACTCCAACTAGGAATTGACTAAAGTCACCTAGAATTATTGAGTTAGCAGTTACTTGACTAGAAATTAATACTTGGTAGCCATCTACAAAACCATCACGACTTGCAACAGGTGAACCTGCTCCATTAGTTGCCAATGTTTTCATATAACCATTAAGAGCAGGAGTTGTAATAAACTTAGCTTCTGTTCCTAAATCATAGTTATCTTGATAGATTGAACTTTCCATAGATATAATCTCGGCATAACTAGGCGAACCTGCGACACCAAAAGCTACAGCATTAATTCCTGCTGTTTGTTCGATACCTGTTGGCGCTCCACCAGCTCCACCATTATTTAATGATGCTTGGTCAAATAATGTACCTAGTGATCTAGCAAGGTCATTTCTAACCATGTTTTCAACACTAAAGCCATCAGTATTAGTCATCAAACTTCTAGTAACATCAGTAAATGCTCCGCCTGTCTTTTGTGACAAACTGACTGAACCAATCGTGGGATCTGAAGAACCAACGGCTACGCCTTCAGCAACCCAACCTGAAGTTGCTGTTGCGGAAACTCTTGGGATTGAAACATTACCTGTTAATCCTGATAATACTGTTGGATTTGCAGATAAAACAGTTGAGAAAGGTGTTAAGGCTTCAATTAGATCATTATATCTTAAATCAGTATAAACTAATGCACCTGCTGAACCACCTCCTGTGCTAAGTGTTCTTTGTGAAACATCTTTTGATACCCAATTTTTTTGTACTTCTTCTGGTACAAATACGCCTTTGGTTTCTTTGCCTGTTTTTTCTTGATAAGCACGAGAACATTCAAACTCAAACTCAGCATCTTTTTGATATTGAGCATTAGTTGGATGCGCCATAGCTTTTGCAACTTTAACAATAGAATATGATCTTGTTTCTTCATCTTTAAGACCAATTGCTTCTGTTTCTAAAGGTGTATTACCGATTTCTTGTAATAATGAACCTCTAAATGTTGATAAGTCTACTCCATCACGAATTGATGTTTTAGCTAATTCGCTTTTGTTGTGCCTTGCGCCTAATTCTAGGATCTCAGCGATTTCTTTTTCTCTGCGTTTCATTAACTCATCAGTTTTAGTTCTGATGGTTTCTTCCACGTCTATTGTATTTTCTTCTGACATAGGTTGCTCCTTTATTGTCTCTTTTTTAGTTGTATTTAAAGATAAACTCCTCGAAAAACCAACATTCTGGTCAGCGCCAATCGAGACCAACGATACTTCCAAGGGCATCCAGTCTCTAACTATTACATCATCAGAATCTTCGCTTCTTTCAAAGCTATCAGGGTTTATTTGGTAACCAATACTCACCTGAGTACGAATACCATCTTGCACGTCTTGAAATTGCTCTGAAGCTAAAGTGCCACGACCAAATCGCACTTTTGTCATCAACTTTCCTCGCTGAGTATCCAGGTAAGCATCTTCTATTACGCCAATTTGCTGTCGCATATCATGATCTTTAAGCAATGGTGCTTTATTCATTAAGCGACTAAGATCAATGTCTCCATCACGATGACTTAAAATTTCATTACCAAATTCACGCCCTACAGGACTTTCACTTGATACACTCATTGTCATTGTTCGTGATTGTGCATCTTCTCTAAATTCTATTGGAAATACTGCTTCTCTTGTTTCAAATTCTACAGTTTCCAATTCTTTAACCTCAACATTGTCTAAGGTTTCTTCTAATTGTATTTCTGGAGTAAAGATAACTTCGTTTTCTTCGCTCCTAATATCATTGTTTTTTTCTTCAACAACAATTTCATCTTGAGTTTCAGTCATATTATTCTCCATCGTCTGAATCTTCATTAAGGTTTAAATCATCAAAAGGTTGCCCTGTTTGTGGATTAAATTTAGAACCATAAGGCTCGTAAGCCAGGTCTATTCCAAATTTCTCTGCTAATGCTTGCTGACTATCTAATTCACTAAAGTGAGTTGCTAAATCTTTTCCGCTTTTAGAGAGAATATCCTGGATTGTGGCTAATCCTTGATTAATATTAAGAACGTCTGCTTGTGCTTCTTTTAAAGGATCAACGCTTTGATAACCTCTACCACTAAAATTAGCACTATTCTCAAATTTAAAATATCTTGATACAGGTATGCCAAACTGATCTATTGTCATAGCCTGTAACAACCATTCTTTATAAACAGGTAAACAAAAATGTTCTATTACAAATCTTTGCATTGATTTGAAGCTATCTCTTTCTTGCATTAAAGAAACTCTTGCTGACGAGTAGCTAGTTTGTGATAAATCACCGCTTAAACTTTGATAGCTTACGCCTAAGCCTGATGCAATACTTCGCATCATAGTTCTCATGTAATCATTAACTTGTGACGTTGGATGTTGTGGATCAAAAAACTTAATATCATAACCTGTTGGCAATTGGTCAAAAGTACCTGGTTCAAAATTCATAGCAGGTTGATACTCGTCACCATTAAGATAACTTTCTGCAAAACCATCACCACTAGGACTTGTAATAAAACCCATTTTAGATGCTGATGCTTTAGAACTAATTAACTCTGACAATTGGTAATCATTTAACCATTTAAGCATAACCATTATTGATGCTATTTTAGGATAACCTCTAGTTTGTCCAAATCTTTCAGGTTGATAAATATGCAACATATCACGAGCATCTATTCTAACTGACTTAGTTAACTGTGAATCAACTGTTCCTGGATTTGAATATGGCATTTTTTTTAACCAATATCCTAAAGGTTGCAATGTTCTTTTATCAACCTCAATACCCATTCGTATTTCACGAGTATCCGATAGATTTTTATTTAATTGACTGTCTAAATAATCAGGCTCTAAGAAAGAAAGTTTTAAACCTTGCTCAGTTCTAATAAATTGACAAAGAACTTCACCATCACGACAAATTGACTCAACAACCATTTGATATAAGTCGTGCATTGTATATTGATTTGTAACTTCTGGGGATCTTCCCCAATCATACCAATTGCTTTCAATTATGTCGTTACCGCTATCATCTAATGTGCCATCTTCATCTCTAGCGTGTAGTTTTATTTTAAAACCTGAGTTTCCAACAACACCTTCTTTCATGATTTGGAGGTAACGAGTTACGATGCCATTATTTCTAGCAAGGTCTCTAGCCCTATCTCGCATAAGCTGTAGGTTGTTTTGTAGTTCAGCATCAGGTGATGTATTACCACTAAGCCAATCTCCATATAGTCTACCGCTATTACTTGCATAAAAGTTTCTTTTAGCATTAGCAGTTTTGTTTCTTTTTATAAATCTATCCCAAAATGCCATTTAAAATCCTGTATAAAATCTAGCACGAACAACTTGACCTGTTTCTAGGCCTTGTTTTGCTCTTTGTTGTCGAATTTCTGTAACAACCAACGATTCATAGTAATTTTTAGCATCTATAAGTTCTTGCGGACTTAATTTAGTAATTGAACGACCTGCAATAGAATAAGAACTAGCATCTTCAATAAACTTACCTTCAAGTAAGCCTTTAATTGCTCCTAATACTTTTTGCGCATGAGATCGAGTATCTTTACCGACTCCCTGTAGTGCAAAATCAGTTCCAACCTCTAATTGGTTTTCATATACTAAATATCGCTCATTGCCTGAACTAACAAATCCCTGACCGCTATACACTCCAGGTGCATAGTCATCAGTTGTTGTGCTTGGTAAATTAACTTGAAAAGCATTGTTGTTATTAGTTGCCGTTATATCAAAACTATAATTTCCTTTAACTTCACGAAAATAATACGTCAATGTCCAAGTATTAGCAGGGAAATCTGTAAAGGATCGTGTCCATCTCCAGGTTGTACCTGCTTGTGCCTGTTGTGGCTCAACTTTTAAATAATCGTTACCTATATCACTCATTTAGATTCCACCTTCATATCAAGTACACGAACCCAAGTACGACTCTGATCCGTTTCTACTGTGTTAGTAATTTGGTAAAAATAATTGTTACGACCACCGCTAATAAATGCAGAAGTCGTTAAGCCATTAACAGTTGAACTGACTAATGTTAGTTCAGAACTAGAGACTGTCCAATTTGACGTTGATATAGTTTCACCTGCTGAAATTACATCTGTCCAATTGAAAGCATAATCTAATACACCGCCTGTTGACTTAGTAACATCAACTTGATCTTGAATAGCAACTTTGTTTGGTTCTTTAACCATAAGTTGCTCCTATTATGCTAGGGTAAATATACCTGATGCGTTAATAGTTACTTGAAAGGTAGAGCTAGTAGAACTTACTGATCCACCGCCTGTATCGAGATCAACATAAACAATCAATGGATCATTAGCTACAGTATCGTCATATATGGCCATGTACTTAGCAGTCAGCGTAACTGAACTACCATAATTTACATCGTCACTATTAAAAGTAACTGTGCCACCTGACTCAGTAACAGTAACATTAGTTAATGTTTGAACTGTATAATCTGCATCTGTAATAATATTAGCACTTATATCAGCTAAATTAACATTAGTCGCTACATTTGGTGTATAAGACGATGTTAATAAAACTGCTTTAAATGTGTCAGCATTAAGGTCAATGTCTGCTTTTGCTAGACTTTCCTTAAACTCGTTATAAAAAGTAAAATTTCCTGCGCTCATGATAAAACTCCTTTAAGCTACTTTTTGATTTTGTTTATTTGGATAAAAAGTACGATGGTCTGTTACAAATATCGTACCTCCACTACCTCCTGGAGATAATAGTAGAGTTGGTTGTTTTCCTGTTAAAGTTAAAGTTCCCTTTCCAGGTGTTACATTAACTTGAACAGATATTGTAGGAGTCTTACCATTTAAAATAAGAGTACCTGTACCTGCGATAATCTTGTCACCTTCAATGACTGTAACTTGAAAACCACTTAGAACTAACGAACCTGTACCAGGTAACGCTATTTCATTTTCATTCCACTCAGGTTGTAAACCTGTAAGTGTTAAACTTGACGTATTAAGCGGAATTATATTACCGCTTTGTATAGTTGGTGATTGACCATCTAAGGCCAACGAACCTGCGCCAACTGTTTCATTTAATCCAATTTGAATTGTAACTGAATTACCTGTTAATGTTAAAGTTGCCGTTCCAGGATTTACAATCATATCATTTGTAAATTCTGCTTGCTTACCTGTTAAAAGTAAACTTCCAATACCATTTGTTACAACAAATCCACTTTCTAAAATAGGGATCTGTGCAGTTAAGGTTAAAGTACCTAAACCTGCTGTTTTATTAGTACCACCATTAGCTGTAACTTGCTTACCATTTAACAGTAAACTTCCTATGCCTGGTAATAATTGATTACCAATATTTAAGGCTATTTGCTTTCCTGCTAAAGATAAGCTACCAGGAAACGCACCATGTATTCCGCCAATGTTAATTTGTGGTGCTATTGCTGTTAATGTTAATGATCCAACGCCAGGTTGCGCATTTACCCCATGCACTTTAGTTGGCGTTAGGCCTGTTAAAGTTAAAGATCCTACATTTGCAACAGGATTAACACCACCTGCAACAATTGGTGTAATTGGCGTTAATACCAATTGTCCAATATTCGGTGTTTCATTAATTCCTACATTTAATGTAGGTGTAAAAGCACTAAGAGTTAAAGTTGCAACACTTGGTGTAACATTTACACTAGCTTGAACTGTAGGCGTTAAAGCATTTAATGTTAAAACACCTGTTCCTGCTGTGACATCTACGGCTACACCTGAACTAACATCTGAAAATGGTAACTCACTAAATGAGGTGAAGCCAAACATTTAGTTATTCTCCGTTGTTTTCTTCTAGTTCTATGCGAGGATCGATCCACCCTAAAATAGCTTCCCATCCATCAGCTTCATTGTAAGTATATTTCCATCCAAAATAATCATCAGGCTCTACAACGTTTTGATATACGTTAGAATTGTTACTGTTTACATCACTTATGATTAGTTCAGGATTACCATCACCATCATTTATAGTTGTCTTATCGCTTTCTCTTATTATTTCTTTTGAATCATCAAACATATAGATGGCAACGCCATCATTATCTGTTGAATCATTCCATGTTATGACTTGCATTGTAGTCTCCTTATTATGATTTAATTAAAATTTTAGTTGATGAAAGTGCAGTTCCGCCTAGTACAGATGGTGTTCCTGCTGTAGTCGACAAAGTACCATCAGTCTGAACGTAGTATTGTGAAGCTGTTGTTAAGCCTGTTTGATTTTCATCAGTTTGTGATATTACTTTTACTTTTACATCTTCATTATCTGCAACAGTATTTTCAGCAAAGCCTATAAAGTTTGTTGATAATAAATTATTTGTAGTTAAACTTCCTGAAGGTGTAACAGCTAAAGCCCATAAATCATGTGTAGAAATATCACCATAACTTGTAACAATTCCATAATTATTACTATCGTAAGCAATAGCAGGAGTTCCTTCAGTATTTGTGCCATCTAACAAAACACCACCTGCAAAGCTAATGCTTGTACCACTTACTGTACCTTGTAAATATCTTAAATAACCATTGCCTGAGCCTGACCTAGCATCTCTATAAACAAGAGCCATAACACCTTGAAGTGTACCTATTGTTGCCATATTGTCTGTGTTTCCACCATCAGCAGTTGATACAGCTTGGACTTTAGTTCCAAAAGATATACTTGTACCACTAACAGTACCCACAATAGCCTGCAAAGAGCTTGTTCCTGCGTCTTTAAAAAAATGAACTATTTTTTTATTAACGGAGTCATAACCCATTGAATCAAATTTTTGTTGAACATTATCTGAACCATTAAAATTAACAGGTGTATTCCAAGTAATAGATGTACCGCTAATTGATAAAGTACCAATATAACCATCACCACTTGAATCTGAATAAGCATAAACTCCTATTGAGTTATTAGTGTCGTAAGCTGATGAATAATAATCTGTACTAGATACTCCTGAATCTTGTAAAGAACCAAAAGTTATACTTGTTCCGCTTACAGTACCAACAACAGCTTTAAGAAGATAAGAACCGCTAAAATGACCACCTACCCAAACAACTTTTTTATTAGTGCTGTCATAATAACAAGTACCTCTATAATGTGTGTTAGCGGAATTAAATGCAACAGGTGTTCCAAAAGTTACACTTGTACCTGATATTGATGCAACAACTGCATAACCATATTGAGAACTATTTTGATAAAAAATAACATGATTGCCACTTTCTACATCATAAACAATATCAATAACATTTGTTGAGTTAGAGTTAAATGCAGAAGATTGAGAGCCATAGGAGACTGTCGTTCCACTTACAGATAATACCTTACAAAAACCATGAGTACTATTGTCTTGGTCTCGATAAGCTACTAAAAATTTATTTTCATTAACATCATAACTAATAACCCTTTGATCTATCCATCCCTCTTGAAGTTCTGTCGCACTTCCTTGTGCAAAAGTAACTGATGTAATTGATTGCTTAACTTGTTCAAAATCTCCATCCGTTTTAACAATCACAGGCTTGCCTTTAGTAATAGAACCATTAGCCATTGCAACTAATTCTGTTGGTGGTTCTGCTAACTCTAGGTCTGTTCCGCTACGTGCTGTTCCTACAAACTGCGATCCATTTACTACAGTTGAAGTTGTTGAGCCAAGACTTAAAGTAAAGTTAAGAATACTTGGTGAACTATCTGCCCCTCCTAAAGAATAGGAAACGCCTTGCCCTGTTACAAAAACAGACGCATTTGTTTCATTAGAACCTGAATCTACCACAGTATTAGTTGTCAATTCTTCTGAACTTATAGAGGTTAAAGTTGAGCCATTACTTGTAAAAGTATCGCATTGTGTATGACTATCTGCATAAGCACCATAAACCATAAATAATTTATTTGCATCGCCATTCCACGCTAGTGAAACAACTTGCGTTCTTTGTGTAGTATCTGAAAAGGCATAGGCGTCAGCAGTATAACTTAAAGTATTTGTTCCACCACCTGTTACAGTAACAATAGAATATTTTGGTAAATATGTTAAATAACTTGGAGCGCCTAAATTAACATCATACATAATTATAATTTTATTATTTTGTGTGTCGTAGGCTAGAGTTAAATAACCATTACTATTTGGCGTTCCTGTGAAAGATGCAGTTTGTGTAGAGCCTTGAGTTATAGTTGTTCCTGAGCAAGAAAAAACAATACCATTTACTGTTCTAGTGCCTGCGTCTAATAGATAAAAGAATACAATCCTATTAGTATCAGGATCATAAATAGCGTTAGTGCTTTTAGCAGACATATCTATTCCAGATGCAAATGTTACAGCATCTGAAGAACTATAAGAATAATTAGCACCACTCATTTGCAAAGGAAAAACTTTATGTAGATAACCAGATTGCCACCCTAAATCAAAAAAAGCTAATATAGTATTTTGTGATGTATCATAAACTATTGAAGTTGGTTGAGTGCTAGAGCCACTTGTAGCTAAAGTATTTACTGTTGTTGTAGTGCCTAAAGTTAAACCCCCTGAACCTGATATAGCTACAGGAGTTACTTTAGCATTTTCATTAGAATTTTCTCTTGTGCAATAACTACAATGAGCATATCCACCACCTGTAGCTACTCTTATTCGCTGACCTCTAAGTGAATTAGATGATAAAACAGTAGGTGTATTCCATGTAATACCTGCTGATAATGAACCCCATGTTCCTGATTCAACAACAGGATAGTTGGTAGAACCATCTCTACGACCTCGTACATAATAGCCTGAAGTAGACTCATAAGCAATTGAGTTATCCCAATACGAATAAGTTGAGCCAGCTTGTGTTGTTATTGTAGATATTGTAGGATTTGTATCAGGTGTAGTTGTTGTGGTTACACGTTCTTTTATAAGACCTGCATCAGTAACATACATATCCTTACCTGCTGTCATGCCTGTTTGGTCGTTGTTAAACGAGCCTGCACGATTTACTCCAACAGGTTCAGTTGTGCTTGCTGTTGAAGATGCGATCCCAAAGTAATTGTCTGTTGTAAGGTTAGTTGTACCTGAGCCTGTTTGTTGTGATTGTAAAAGAACTATTCCATGTAAATTACTAACAGTTGTGTCCTTCCAAGTCATAAGAGCTTGTGTTTTACTAAAATCAACTCCTAAAGAATTAAAATCGACGCCATAAGTATATTGGTCTGTATATGATGTAGGCGTTCCATACGTTAATGATGTGCCTGATACTGTAATAATAGAGTAAATTCCTCGATAAGGTAGGGTTGGCGAACTTGTTTGTGTTCCCATAACATAAATCATTTTACCATTTTCAATCGGTGCTAAATCAGTTCCGCCATATTCATTAGCATTTATACCTATAACATTGCTAAATTGAGTTAAAGCACCCCAAGTTATAACAAATCCAGAACGAGTTCCTGATGTTCCCCATATAGTAGAACCTCCTTGACCTTTTTTGTTATCAGGATCATAAGCTATAATAACTGTTTCACCACTATCAGGATCGCAACTCATTACAGTTGAATTCATATTGTAATTTATAACTGTATCAACTGTACCCTCATTACTTGATGATACAGGAATAGTACCATTACTATTAGGAGTTGCTAAATTGTAGTACAAATCTTCACTTGAATCTCTATAAGCATAAACCACAACACCATGATACTTATTCCATGCACATACAGGAGTTTGACTTGTTGACTTGGTGCTTATTGTCGCTACTGTACCTGCTGAAAGTGTTGTGCCTGATATATTAAGTGAGCGAGTTTTAGGAGTGCTATCGTCATAAATTAAAATTGCAAAATTATTAACTGTGTCATAACACATATTATTTTTCTTGAATCCACTAATATTATTTGATGTAAGGGCAACTTGTGTACCTGCTGATACAGTTGCAGTTGCACCTGTTCCACTAACTGTTAATGCACATCCATATAAATAACCACTACTTCCTCTCCATGCTACAATGTATTTATCTGCATCTTCGTGATAAATAATACCTACACCATTTACTCCAGCAGGTGTTGTTTGAACTACTGTGCTTACACCTGACCAAACAATAGTTTTTAAATCTACTGTACTTACACTAGCAACTTGAATACTAACGTCATAATTACCTGAACCAATAGTAGCACCTCTATATGCTGTTACTCTTTGTCCATCTTTACCAAAAGCAGTTGAAAGCCTTGTACCTAAAGTTGTATCTGAGGTTTCAGTTCCTAATCCTGCATTTACTACATTTGGAGTTACACCAACTTGTGAAACTGTATTATCAGCATTTAAGATTAATGGCTTGCCTGCGGTGATACTACCACTTGCTGTGTAATCACGATTTACGCCAATGTCACGATAGGATGATTTCTCAGCAGGATAAGTAACAAAGACTGTTGAACCTGTAGCGGATAAAGAGATGGCATTGCCTGAGTTACTACTTTCAAATATAGTGTCTCTACTTAGCGTATTTGCGTTATAGACTCCTTCGCCTACTTCAAAATCTGTACCATTAACATCAGATATTGTGTAATACGTTTTTGTGCCATTGCCTAAAACTGAAAAGGCTTGAAAGCCTGCTTCTGCTGTACCGCTTAATGTAAGCGTTCCTGTGCCTGACGTTGTTGTCAGCTCTTTAACTCTATCCTGTAGTTTTAACATTATGTGTCCATCCAACGACCACGACCTGATCTAAAAGGTTTTGGTCTTATTGTTTTTTCATTTTTATCTGTATCTTTTGGCCTGTTCATCTTCTCGTGTAACAGGCGTAGATTGACATTTAATATATGCAATCCTGCGTAAGCGTATTGGAGACAATCCCAGGCTTCATTACGTTGCCTTGATTTAACCCAAACTGTTTTCCTTACACCTTTTGAATATTTCTCTACTCTTTTTTCTGAACATAATTGCTCAAAGTATTCATTGTCTAAATGACTTGATATGTGAATCATACCAATGCCTTCATCTAATTTAAGACGTGAATACAATAACGATTTAGTTGTATCAACACCAACAGGAAACAAACGTATTTTTCCAATGTTATTTTTAGTTGGCCTACTTACAACAGGTCTTTCACCGCCTACACCTTTAATAGCAAATATGCGGTGGACTTCCCTTGTTTTTACATAATCATATACTTTTGCTGTGTGATGCCCACCGCTATCTATACAACTTACACGAACCGACAGTTCGACACCTTTAGGATGCTTGTATTTCTTTTGAAGTAACTCGTCTAAGTCTTTCCATACTTCATGTCCACTTGGATCACCATATAATATATGATGATCTATAATATAAATTGTCTCATCCCTGGTATAACCAACAATGCTTACTTCAAGGCGATCATCCTGGGTATCAATTCCTGCTGTTAATAAAACAACATCCGTTGGTAATTTATCACCAAAATCTTCACTTCTAGCTTTTAACTTATCGCCATCAATACTTTCACCTGCATCATCATCCCACAATTGACATAATACAGTATTGACAAAAACCTTTAACTTTTCAGGGTAATCTTTGACTTGATGAAAATATACAGCTTGTTCAAATATGCTAGTCCAAGGCGAGTATAACGCACTAATATTGAAACTCCTGATGTTGCTAAACTCAGCACTAGGTTTCCAAGTGCCATTATTAACCGCTTGCAATCTTTTACTATCGCTCCAGGGAGATCCGCAACCGCTACAAACGTAGAAAGCGTCTTTAAGTATTCCATTATCTTTTTCAAAATTAACTCCACTCCACTCTAATAACTGTTCATCGCCACAATCAGGACAACGAACCCAATATTCATTTTGATCGCCTTGAAGATAAAACTCCTCAATACGACTTTCACCTTTAATGGTAGGTGTTGAAACCATACCAATCTTACGATTAAAAAAATTCGATGTTCGTCTTTTTCCTAATCCAATTATATCACCTTCCGTTGTGGCAAGTGAATATCTATCAACCTCATCACAAAGCAATAATCTAACAGGCCTTGATGAAGCTGATGATGGTGAGTTCGAACCAATTAAATCTAAACTGCCACCATTAAAACTTTTACTGTAAACTGTGTTACCTGAATCTCTTGCTCTAGGATCTTTAACTTTTTCATTTAAAACTGAACAGTCTCTAATCATTGGAGTTATTCTATTCTTAGAAAAACTACCTGCCATACTAAGTGTAGGTTGTATTATCATAATAGGACTTGGATCAAGTGCAATATGATAGCCTAATACATTTAATAATATTTCTGTTTTGCCAAGTTGTGAGCCTGACATAATAACTACTTGCTCAACTTTAGGATCACTAAAAGCATCCATCATTGCTCTTTGAAAGTTATACGTTACCCAACTTCCAGGTGATGCTGATGTCTCACTACTTAGGACTCTGTTTTGATCCGCCCATTGACTCACCGATAGCTTCGGTGGTGGTTTCAAACTCGACAGGGTTATCTGTGTCGTATTCTGTAGACTCTCTGTCGGTGTTATTAGGTTCAATTTCTACCTTCGTATTTACTAATTCATTTAATATAAGATTAACTTCGGCATCTATTTTACTGCGTACATCAATTAAGTTCTTTGCAGAATACACTTCTGTTGCAACTCTTGATGACAAAGCTAGTAGCCTGGTCTTAATTAATATGGCTATACTTGTCCAAACTTTCTGAACATCGTCTTGATGTTGCAGTTCACCATTTAACTTTAAGGCTTCTAATTCTAATATCTCAGCTCTAGCCTTTTCTTGTCTTAGCTTTGCTTCTCTTAGATCACTAGGCGCATCGCCATGTATGGCCTGACCTCTAAGGTATTTAACGTAACCTTGTATACAATCTACCAACTTATATTGGTTGCGTTTTTCAGTAGGCGGTAACACTCCTGACTTCGCTAGTTGTTGAATACGCCTTGCTGACAGATCCAAAATATCAGAACGCTGTTTTGAGTTTACTGTTAAATCTGCTCCAATCATCTAAAAAACCTATAATTGTTGTATGCCTTTAAACTTACACAGATGCGTTCTAAACAACAGTTTTTATTTTGCATTAAACTTTATGTACTTTTTTTTTATTCTATTGAGTTCTTAACTCTATCGCTTACGTTACCGAAGTAAGCTACGATGTCTGTCGCTAGACAAAAATCGAAACGAGCAGAACC
>JAAHTG010000411.1_pt1 | contig 23555 bp, 35 predicted proteins | sample 6116081 | NCBI WGS metagenome assembly JAAHTG01 (sample SAMN13939989, study PRJNA603662) | sponge metagenome | isolation source: marine sponge | host: Mycale hentscheli | place: New Zealand | collected 2005 | reverse complement strand
TAACACATCCATTCACGCTCAAGGTGAGTATCGTCCGAGTATTCTTTGATTCTCTTAACTGAATCATCGGTGAACTTAGCCCATTCTAATTGCCATTTTGCGTATTTATTAGGGTTCATCATGCCACCAATCCTGTTTCTTGGTCCAAATTGGATTCACCTTTTTTATCTAAAAGCGGCACGAAATCCCCTGCATCGTTCTCGTATCGCATCTTACCTTTCGGGTCTAAGCAAAAAGGACAGTTTTGTGCCCCGATATAACCACGAAATACTCGCTCACAATTAGGACACTCTTGTTTCTCACACCAACTTTGGTGAGCAAACTTTTCAGCGTCTTCATCTTCGGTAGGAAATCCACCGCAAGCATAACACCGTAGCATAGCATACATTTAACGAAACCACTACTTAATGCTTACCTCAATAGCGCACTATGAGGTCATCACCGTCTTTCTCAACTTCAAAGAACCGCATTGCATCCGGATTATCCATCCAAAAACTGCCATTTTTGATACGAAGTGTGCTACCATCCTCATAAACGAGGTCTTCTTTACGGTTTCCGGTTTGATACCACCATTCACCTACACCTTGAATGACTGTTGGAACTACCAAAGGTTGGCCTTGACGGTCCTTATCACCGGTATTGTATGGTGCAACCATAACTAAATCACTACCATACGGAGGTGCTTTGTCTAATAATTCAACTTTTCCAGTTCTCACATCCACATAATAAGAGGCTTTGGAGTCGCCACGATTCAGCCATTGACTCACATCGGTCTTTTTCCCGTCCTCTTTGTCAATGGGCCTAACTTTTAGATTCCCGCCATCTTGTTGATTACGCAAACCTTCCATGAACTCATCCCAGCCAGCCTTAAACTCTTCAAACAAGTCCTCGGGAAGTCCGGATTCTTCAAAGGCTTCTCGTAGTGCATCTTCTTGAGATGGAATAGCGTCCAATTGTTCTGTAATTTCTTCTAATTCTTCGGGACTAATGTTTGGGTCCATACTAACTGCTTCTTGGGCCGCAGTCTTAGCACGGTCCACATCTTCTGCTTGAGGTGGGTCGTTAGTATCTGCTTTTTCATAACATTCAATTGCTTTATCCACGGCTTCCTTTCTATTTTCAGTTACCTCTTCTTGAGTTTGTGATTTGGGAATGTTACTGGCTGCTTGTTCTGCTTGGTCGGCTAAATCACTAACTTTTTCCCTTTGTCTGTCTAAGGGTGATTGAGATGCGTCAATTCCGTCCACATCTTCTCGCATTTGTTCAATTTGTTGCTGGTTAGATTCAGTTTGACTAACTTCTTCTTCACTTGAAGCATTCTTTTGTGCTTCTTGGTTGATTGCTTCTGCCTTGTTAATTGCTTCTTGAGCGGCTTCCTTGGCTCTTTCAAGTTGTTCTTGGTCATCAGCGTTATTAGCATCTGCGGCTCCGCCCGCATCTTTGGCAGCGTCCACGGCTGCTTGAGCCTTTTCCATTGCCTCTTGTGGGGAATCCCCATCTTGAATTGAATCTTTGGCGGCTTCTGCGGCATCAGCGCACTCTTGGCAATCGCCTTCTTGACCGGAACCGGAACCACTTTCACCTTCTCCGCCTTCGCCTTCGGAGCCTTCACCGCTACCTTCTCCGGAACCTTCTCCGGAGCCTTCGCCACTTCCTTCACCGGAGCCTTCGCCCGAACCTTCGCCCGAACCACTCCCACTACCGGAGCCACTTCCACTTCCTGAACCTGAACCCGAGCCACTTCCGCTACCTTGTCCTTGACCTTGTGATTGTGATTGTGCCGCTTCACGGCCTTTTTCTCTTGCTCTTTCAGCAGGTGTTTGTCCGGAACCTTCACCCTGTCCTTCACCTTCACCTTCTCCTTGTCCCTCTCCGGAAACTTCGGCCTGACCTTCTCCCTCACCTTCGCCGGGGCCACCTTGACCTTGACCTCCACCGCTACCTTTACCGCTACCGCCGCCGCTACCGCCGCCTCCGCCACCGGAACCTTGAGAGGAACTCCCTTGTGCTTTTTCTTGGCGGATTAAATCTTCTTTAGCAATCTCACGGACTCCTGTTGTGGAATATGGGCCTTGGCCGACTCCCGCTTTAGTATCATAACTGACGATAACTTCACTTGGGCTAACAAAACTTATAGCAAAGTTTGAGAACAAACTTAATTCAGCCATAAAATTAGTTATTTCTGCTGGACTACCCATAACATTCATCCTTTCGGAAAGTGCATCGTAATCGTTGTAAAGATTAGGCCAAAAATTAGTTAAGTATCTTGAAACACCTGAAAGAGTTCCCTTAATCATTTCCATTTCGTCTTTGGCACCTGTTAATTGTCTTATTTGTATTGGAATCCAAGGAGCAACAAATTGCATACCTTTTGTATATTTGACAGCCTTAATTTGGCCATTCTCGGGATTAAGTAGTTGGATTTCTTCAACCATGTTAGAATATAGGACCTAACTGCTATTTAAGCGTTGGGATTATTGGTTCGGATAAAGTTTAACACTTGCTCCACTACTGTTTGCTCATCGGAGGCATTTACTACCAAATTAAACAAGTCATCATTCATATATCCCATTTCTGCTTCGCTATCATCTTTCCGATTATTGATATGTTGGTCGGCCTTCTTTCCATAGGTTTTCTTGAGTCTTTTAATTTGAAGGTCGTCATCAATATGAATCCTAATGAGGGTGTAGCCCGCTTCTTTGAATGCTCTTACTTCATTTACAAAACGGCAATCATCCACTACTACTCTCATATCTAAATGAGAGCCAAACATAGCCTTGAGGTCGTTCTGTGCATTCACTACCTTTCGCATCAATAAATTAATCCATACATCAGCATTAATTTGTCGCATCTTCATCCCAATTTGTTGGAGAAGTTTTCGGTCTTTCCCTTCCATCAAGAATACATCTCGTGCGAGGTCTTTGACTCCCGTAGCCAAGGAAAACTTCGTATAACCTAACTCTTCATGGAGTGCATCTGCAAGATATGTTTTACCGGAAGCCATAACTCCACAGATTGCGATTCGGTCCATATACTCACCAGTTGCCTTCTCCTATTTGAACCTTCACATTATGGCTTCGTCAATATAGGAAGGCATATAGTTTTTGAGAGGTTGATTATTGATTCCCTTATTGTAGTGAAAGTCAAAACTTGGGTCCACTATGTAAGTAATGCCAGTATCGTCCACACTTCGGACTACCCTACCGCACATTTGAATTAAGGAACCTGCTGTTTCAGCCTTATACCAATCTTCATCTCTTTCCATCTTTTTGACAGTCCTTACATCACCCAAAGGTGGGAATGGTATTTTGACTATGATAGCGAAACCACAATGTTTGCCATCATATCCTTGATTAACATAGGTGGATAGCAATACCGCAGGGTCCGGACAGATTTCAAACTCGGCTAAAACTTCTTCTCTATCAGTAGCCTCTTTGCTGTGAGTCATCAATCTATCGTGTGCATCGGGGTCTAATCTTTTGATTTCATCATATAACTTTTCTTCAATTTCATTAGTATATGGAAGTATAATTCCCTTTTCGTGGTCGTGCAAGTCCATAATTTGAAGAATGGCGTTTGCAGTTTCCGTAAAAGCATCATCGTTTCGCCCACCGTAACTCATCTTACCTCCCTTAATTGTAGTGATGATAGGACGGTTGCCAGTAGGGAAAGATGAATAATCCACTTTGAGGAACAAAGTTTTCTCTTTATTCATTCCTAACTCACGCATGAAAACATCGGGTGAAGGAATAGTAGCCGACATAAAGATTCGCTGACGGCCCAAACGCAACAACATAGATTCAGCATCCTCTCCAATTTCTATTGGTTTGAAAGATACAAACATGGGGTCATCTTCATCATCTTTGGTCCACACCCAATTATCATGATTGTTTTCCAACGAAACTTCAAGATGTAATAAAGTTTGAACATAGTTGTAAGCAAATGACAAATCTTTTTCATCATATTCTTCTGCTTCAATACGGGCCGCAATCTTCTGTCTTAGTTTCCCTAAGTAAGCCAACCAAACTTTTGACCCAATATCACGAATACGATTTTCAGTCTTAGGTTTGATGGATGGAACTTTTGGAAAACCCCAAGCATCCTTAGTTGAGGGACTCCAAGGTTCTAAGGCACGAGTTCTTTGACGAGCCAAACTATTGTCATCAGCCTTAGTAGTATCATCAAAGGTAGGAAAGCCAATCAATCTTTCTAAATGACGAATGGAAATATCCATTGCATAGAAACTAGTAAGTGCATCGGGAAGATGATGTGCTTCATCACAAATCAATAAATCACGAGTCGGCAACATAGCCTCTCCCGCTTGACCTAATCCCATAAGGTAATAGTTATTAGAAATAAAGAAGCGACTTCGTTGAGCATTAGTTAGGGCGGCGAAGTAATCGCACATCTTATCGGGGTCTGCTTTCCAATCGTAACGACCCTCTTTAGCAGGTGGTTTGTAAGAACACTTAAACTTAGGGCCACAAGTTCTGCACGGTGCAAGATTAGCCTTGGGTGGTGTAATAGATGTATCTTCCAGGCCGTCTTCATGTAGTGCTAACGCAGTATCGGCCGCTTCAACATTTCGTAACCCTGCTGGAACATGGAGATTGCAGGTATAGTTAGCCCGTCCCATGACGCTCCGCATGAACGGCATTTCTCTCATATACTGTGCTTGTAGCCCTTTCAAATGTGTGCTGATATACGCATCACTATCCAACATCTTGGGAATCATCATGGCCAGGGCAGACTTTCCGCTGCCAGTAGGACATTCCACAATAATGTTTTCGTAACCATCATGTAGTGCTTCCGTTATTAAGGGGAGAAGTTGAGCCTGTTCATCCCTCGGCTCGGGGAAGCGAGTTCCCTCAAACCAAGGCGTTACATCAAAACTGGGAACAGTATCGGGACAAACTGCTATCTCGGCAAACTTTAGGTCGTCTTCCGAAGGACCCGGAGCGGGTGGCATCCCACCTAACTTTCCGGGAATAGGAGATTCCTTACCTTCAATGTCTAATACGAAAAGGTCAAAGTCGTCAATGGCCCCGCCATTCTTACTACCTTCTCCCCTCACTCCACCGGCTACCGCTCCATTAACTCGTAGGGTTAATCGGAACTCATTACAGTATTCGGCCAACCGTCTAAGGTTGTTGCCGGAGTTTTCCATTCGCTTAGAGAATACTCCATGATTACGCTTCCATTTAAGTCCAAATCTCTTTTGGAGAATGTGGCGAAAAGGGTATGTATTACCACTAACTTCTGCCGTTACGAGCATAGTCTTGCATACCGATACCACCTATTTAACCCAATGGGATGGAGAAGAACCTTTGAAATAGTCGGCGTGTGAAAGAGGAACCATGACCTTCCCACTTGATATTGGCTACGCCTATATCCCACATCCGGAAAAGGCCATTTTTGGTGGAGAGGATGCTTTTGCAGTTTCCTACCGTTCTTTGGATTCAACTTACATGGTAGCAGTTTCCGATGGTGTAGGTTCTTGGTTGTCTAAAAGAGGTGTTTCCGCTGGACCCTTTGCCGCAGACTTGATGTATCACGCTGAACAAGTTTTCAATGAAGGGGAAGATAATCCACTCACTATTCTTCAAGATTCTTTTGACCGCACCGACCATATAGGAGCCGCAACTGCAATCATAGGGGTCTTGAATCCTAAAAGTTGGGGATATAAAGTTGAAATGATATATCTTGGTGATTCGTCTTTCTTTGTAGTTACTGACGGTAACATGACACATCAACCTACCGAACAAGAGATTGATTTTAACAGACCATTTTGTTTAGGAAAGATGGCTGGTGGTGTGATATATGCTCAAGAACCAAAAGATGGGGAAAAGTTTGTAATCAATTTAGAAGGGGAAGATATGCTCGTCCTGGGAACAGATGGATTGTTTGATAACTTGTTTGATGATGAAATTATGAACATTATCAATAGTATGGGTAACGCTACTGCTTCCGACATTGCAGAAACATTAGTAATTGCTGCTACTGAAAAAGGTGAAAGTTTGGAACCGACTCCATTTGAGAGAACTTCCCGTGAAGCCGGGTATGAACATAAGGGTGGTAAAACCGATGATACCGCAATTATTGTAGTCAAGGCTGCCAGTCTTTAAGTAGCGAGATAGATAATTGAATACTATGAGTGCGACCAACTATAAGTTTTGGCAGACGGTGGCCAAAGGTTCTATGAGTAATGCTAATCCTTGTGAATTGGTGGAACTTACTAAAGATACGAGATTCCCAGCAAATACTGGTTTCTATTTCGTATTAGGAGGTTCTCAAAATTATGGAGTATTCTTTCCCAATGGATTAACTGTTCTAGAAGATGCAGGTTTCCTTTACGCTACTACGGCCGACCCAATTATTGTTTTTGATGAAACTAGTGGAAGAGGGCAGGGAACAATTCGTCAAGAGATGCCCGGAGTGCCAATCATCATGCCATGTGATAATTCCGCTAAGGGTCTTACCATTCTTGATGATAAGGGCAACACAAGTGCCGGACTTAAAATATCCCCTGGATTTACAATTGGAGTCCAACCTCCAAAAGCAACTGCAATGCCTACTAAACCTCAAAAACAAACGGTTTCAATCCCTGCGGGTGCGGGTGTTATTACTTTTGGTAATTGGGATGTAGTGCCTTCTTTCTTAGAGGCTTAATCCACGAATCATTCGTAGCCTAATTCTCTTATGGCTTCATCCACAGTTAATATCCCTTTTTCAACATCTTCGGAAAAGATGCTAACGGGGTAGCAATGTGCTTTGAAATCACAGTAAGAGCATTGCCAATCGCCCACTTCGGCGAGAGGCTTCTTAAGCCATTCATTATATTTGGTCTTTGATAAATCATTGGTTTCTAATTTCTGCTTGACGGTTGGTTCATCGTATCGCAATTGATAATCACGAGGCGGAGGATTAGGTTCATCAAGTTTGTCGGCTAATTCGGAATATCTCTTAAGAATGTTATCCGTATTCAAGCCTTCCCAAGCGTTGAGAGTTTTACCTGCAATTAATTGATATGCAATATCCGGTTCAATGGTTTTACCATCCATTGTTTCCACGATAACATCTCCATCGTAGCCATTAGATAGGCTGATTTTGAATTGAGTATATTCTCCTGTATCAACAGCGAAATAGAATATGATGTAGTAATCAATCTTTACATTGTAATGCTTTTCATGCTTTTCACGCATCATTAGATACATAGCAGTCTGCATAATGTGTTCATACTTGGGTGCTCCATGCACATACATTTTATTACCAATACCGAATACGGCTTTCTTAGCAAAATACCCTCGGCAAGTTTTCATTTCAATACCGATAGCCTTATCACGATGAATCTTGGTAACTTTACCATCTCCATCCAATTCGTGGTCCCACACGATAATATCTGACTCTCCGGAAATAATGATTCTTGGGTCGGGTCCAACGGGGCCATAATTAAGAACATTTCCATCAAGCAGAAGTCCTTGATTCTTCCATACTTCTTGAAAGTAATCTTCCATGCCGTTTCCGGTTGCGAAAATACCATGCGACTTATCCGAAGGTGGATTGGTTGGCTTGACTCCATTCAATCGGAACCATTCTGCTCTATGACATTTTCCAATTTGTTTGTCATAACCGTATTCATCTTTGATGATACAGGAAGCACTTGTGGGGCGGAAACCACCACGAGATACCCTATAACTTCTATTTCTCAAACCATATATCGCATTCTTGCCCGGATTGGCACTCATAATGGGCTATTTGTTACCCACCTATTTAACCGTTCCCTATTCTTTCTTGGTAATTTTCAAATCTTCTTCCAAGGTATTCTTCTGAATTGGGAGGTTATATTTACCAGTTGCTTCTATTTCCGCTAACCGGTGTGCGTGAGCCATTTCCATTTCTTCCATTCGGTGACGATGAGCGATTCTTTCTTCCATTGTGGAGATTTCTTGGGTCTGTTCGGATTTCCAAAGTTCCAGCATAGAAGTTACGATTAGTGTTGCTAAAGTTCCAACAATAGCAAGAAGGGCAATGTAACCTTCTAACATTGGCATGACAGCATTGGGGTCATAGACACCCATTGCCACAATTCCTAATGCAGCAACCAGCCAACCCCAAACAATTGGTAATCCAATATATCGCATCATCCAGTCATTTACGGTGGACTTTCCACCCCATACTTTAGTGCCTCTTTTTCTCATGTTCATATAATGAAGTTACGACTATTTAATGAATACCTGTGAACCATTAAGTAGTAACTAATCGCCTGTAAAGGCGTGTCACTTACTGATTGGGCCGAAAAAGAGGGTCATACTCTCTCCGTCAAGGGTGGTAGTCTTCTAATTGAGAATGAAGATGCAATCAACTTTTCGGATGCGAAGGGTCAAAATCAAGTTTATTTATTGAGATGGCGTTATCGTAAGTGTCGGATATGTGCCACAAACTTTGATATTTCGGAGGGCGGTTTTGCATATACTTGTGCCGCTTGCCAAAAAACGGAGGTCCCTATATGAAAAAGATTGGTAAAGTAAAATTGACGATGACAAAGGATATGGTAGTGAATGTTCATGCTGATGTTCACATGAAAGACGGGCAAGACAAAGATGACTTATACTTTGTATTATTCAACATTATGGCAGAACCATTACGATTGTCATTAGGAGTAGTTGGTAACTTCTTTGAGGAGTTAGAAAAGTTGGCTGGTAGCGACCCAGCAAAATTAACCAAACTTTTGGAAACTGAACCGGACACTTACATGAAACTAGTTCAAAGACATTACGCCGACCTTGTTACCACTTCCAATGAAGAGAAAGTTAAGGTTACTTTGGATAGTCAAAGAAATGCAGATATGGCAAGAATGGTTTTATCCAGCCTACTTCAAAACAAATACTATACTCAAGTTACTACCTATCATATCCCTAATCAAGAAAAGATTGTGAAAGAGCAGCGTGTCCCTACGGAAAGCCTTGCAGCGGAATTGAAGGTAATGTTAGACATCACTAAGAAATGGGAAGGATTTGATTTAGAGCAATATGTTGCTGGAATAGGAGGTCGGATGTAATGTTAGGAACCGAGGCTGAACAAAAAGATTTGAGAGAAGTTATTAAGGCTGGTATTAAATCCGGTCAAGAAGTTGGAGGCTATTTGATGCGATACACATTTTTGGACCAAACAATGTTGTCGCAAGAAAACGAACTAGTAGCAGAACTGAAGGAAAGTTCGGAGTCAGCAAACTTTTACTTTGAACAAAGAGTTTTGAACGATGGTATGGTAATGGTCCCTCAACTAGACTTTGTGTGGGAAGGACCTCTCACAACTTTTGAAGATTCATTATTTCAAATGAGGGAAAAGATTATGGAGATTATTGGCGAGAAGGCTATGCTATCTCACCTTGTTTTCCTTCCACCCGAGTTCACAATGGAAGAAGTTGGTGAAGAAGAATGAGTAAAAAGGATGAAAACAGAACACATATCCTTGGTGGTGTCATAGATTACGGCACTCATACAGAAGGTGTCTGTGCAGACAATTGTTGGTGTAAAGAATGAGTATTACAAATGACGACCCCGAGTGTTGCGAAGAGAAACAATGCAGTTGTGCAGACGAACCACAAGTTATGGATTTAGGAGAGGCTATTGATTACTATTCTCAACAACCAAAAGAAGTCCAACCCGTAGGATATATGATGAGATTCACATTCGGAGAACGCCATGTCGCTCCCGAATCACACCCACTCTTTGAGCAAATGAAGTTATTTGCCGCTGGTCGTGGTTTGCATATACAACGCCGTTCTTTACAATTCAAAGAGGGAGTCTATACTCAATATGAATTAGTTTGGCGTGGTAGCCTCAAGAAGATGGAAGAATCAGTCACCGGAACCTCATCACTTATTGAGAATTATTGTAAGGCAGAAAATCTAAAGCCCAGCATGACCTTTGGATTCATTGGAGATAAACCCCAAGCAGAAGCCGAAGCAATTGCTCACGAAGATGATATATTTTAATTTTGACGAGGGCCATGTGTCCTACTATCGTAGTTATCCGACCAAATGTAATTGAACGGGCGGGAAGCACCGATTTGAACATAGTGTCCTGACCTCTTGAAATAGTAAGCGAGTCGCTTTGGTGTGCGAGCAAGTTTGCCCCACACTCGGCGGGTGTAAAGATTACTAATGACCGTTCTTGGGTCTATCGGCTCTCGTTGTTCTTGCATATACAAGTCAATGTCGTTCTCAAGTCGGGTGCTAAATACAATACCTCGGCGGCTCATGACTACTCCACAGTATGTGGGGTATTTAAGCATTGTGTATAATTACATTCCTCGGCCTAGACGCTTCACATCGGAACGCAAGCATCGGCCAAGATACATACCTGTCTTTTGGTCTTTAGAATCAACGACTAAAACTTTCAAGTGCTTATCGCCATCATCCTCAAACACAAGGAGATTTCCACTTCCAATATCAATCCGATACTGCATCATATCACCTAAAAGTGTTGAGGGACATACGATTCCGAATCCCTATCGTAGTGCATCAAAATCAATTGTGGAGGGTTGTTGCCCTGTTCACGCACTACTTCTTGAGTCCATTCCCAAACTTGAAGGAAGGAAGTTAGCACCGGAGTTAGCCCAGTCACATAAAGGACTAAGGCATCGGTAGCATCAGTTTTAACTGTTTGGAGATATTCTGTGGAACGCTTAATGTGTGAAAGAAAGTCCAATGGGTTAGCCACTTGACCTTCAAAGATGAAGGCATCAATGGATTCGCCATTTTCGTTAGCAATAGGATGTCGGCCGGGACCGCACAAACCTACTTCAACAATCTTTTTATCACTCATAGAATCACGCTCAATTATACTTTTGGCGGTGCATAGTTAGCCATGCCTCTCCGCCAGCCATACAAGCGTCAAGGAAATCGGCAATAGACATTTCGCTCGCTTCGCCATTTGCTACGAGCCAATCCTTAGCCAAGTTTGTTCCCTGTCCGAAGATAGGGCCTTCGTGTGGCATCAAAACTGTCTTCATTCCGATGTGAACATCATCCTTTCCAACAATCTCAAGACTAATCTTAGCCCCTTTTGAATCGGACAAGATTCCCATACCTACGGATGTATTAGATTTATCCATCATCCATCGGCCTTTCACCAAATCGTAGTAGCCTACTTTTGTTCCCTCGGGAGTATCAACATACACCCTGTCGGCAAGTCCACGCTCACCGTTCTTCGTCCATCTATTAGCCTGAAAGCCATCATTAGCATTGATATTGACTGATATTACGCCTGTCATAATATATCCACACTTCTTTCACCTATTTAACCTTTGAGGGTCTTGAATCTTTTGAGGTCTAATCTAAGCGAATCTCTCGCCATTCAACACGCCCTGCTTTGATTAAATCACGGATTCTTCTTTGTTTGGAAGTCAATTGACTTTTCCCACTCTTCACATCAAGTAAAACAATCTTCCCACTCGTTAAGTTTTCCACTTTGTCTTGTCGCCAATCAAATACCACATAATCAATCGGTGCTCCGAGGAATTGCCAATCTTCCACACGCCAATGTTCTTCTATACCTTCCGCTGAAACAAAGGGAGTCCATTTCTCAAGAAGTTGGCCTCGGGTAGTATGTGCAGAAGCGGCCCTTCCCTTTTGATGCAAAACTTCTCCCCTCAAAGTTTCTATTGTCATTTCCAAGTCCACCTTATCTGCTTCCAAACTATTGGCCCGTTCTTCACGCTCATTGGCTATGTAACGCCAAGATTCAAGGTCAGTATGTAAGTTAGCCACACTTTCGTGCAGACTATCAATAATTGGTTGTAAGTCCGGAACCTCTAATGTAGGCTCCACAAGGACTTCACCCTCATTAACCCATTGAGCAATGATGTTTGATAAGTAATACAAGAAAGGAAGCATCATGGCTACGCCGAGGAAAACGACAAGATAACCAATATCCATGCGTCAAGATGATGCAGGGACCCACTTAAAACTACTCTTCTTTCTTCAAGTCGTCTTCTTGAGGGTTGGATGGGTTGAATCCAAAGTCTGCACACATTTCTTTGAAACGGTTGCGGATAGTGACCTCGGTTACTCCGGCCGCTACTGCTACTTCTCTTTGAGTGCGGTTATGTCCTTTTAGCATGGCCGCAAGATAAACTGCCGCCGCCGCAATCCCAGTAGGGCCACGACCTGCCATCCCATTTGATTTCTCATTCTCATGCACGAGTCGCAATGCTCGGACTTGAACGGGTGTTGGAAGATTTAATGAAGTGCAGAAACGAGGAACATAGCCATGTGGTTCAGCCGGTGGAACCTTAATCTTAAGGGCTTTGACGATAGCACGGTAGGTGCGGCCAATTTCCTTACGACCTGTTCTTGAATAATGTCCGACCTCATCCAATGTTCTTGGAGCATCAGCCATTCTGCATGAAAGATAAAGTGAAGCCGCTACGACTCCTTCAATTGAACGCCCACGCACTAACTTCATCTTAACTGCATTTTTGTAATGACGAGCCGCCGACTCTTTGATAGTTTGCGGTAGTCCCATTTGGCCAGCCAATCTTTGTAATTCCGCTAAGGCGACTACAAGGTTTCGCTCGGTTGCATCCTTAATACGGGTTCTTTGGTGTTGTCGGCGTAGCCTGTGAATCTTAGAAGCCATGCCCTTAGCAAGTGGATTACCGGAGTAATCTTTGTTTTGCCATGAAATGTCGGTGGATAGTCCACCATCATGAATCAAATCTGTTTTCGGCATTCCCCAACGCTCACTCTCCATACCGGAGCCATCGGAGAACACACGGTTGTCTTTACCATAGTCAATAGAAACATTGGATTGCACTAATCCACATTGTTGGCAACATGGAAATCCATTTACATCATCTTGAATATCTTTACTACCGCATTCTTCGCATTGTGGCACATCGGGTGTTTGTTCGCTTGCTTCCTCATCACTCATAATCACACCTTCTTCCTTTCACCTATTTAAGCGTTAGCACACCTTTAAGTAGTCTTCTTGGGTCTTGAAGTCTTTTTACCCTTAGATTTGGTTTTCTTGGTTTTCTTAGGCTTTGGGTTTTCGTCTTCCGTCTTTTTGACCCTACCCTTCTCGCCTTTAGGTATGTCTGCAAATCGGACAAGTGGTTTAAGGAATCTATGAAACTTCTCAATAGTCCCTTCGGAGAATCCAAAGGACATAGTTTCGGAACATAAGGAATAGGAACGCCATGTTTTATCCTTATTGACTCGGGCAAGCCTAACTTCGTATTCCTTATCAGTTAGGAGATTCTTAAGTTGCCCTTCACGACCTCCCCATTGGGGTTTAACGATAATGTCTTTTGGAAACAATTTTATGATAGCACTTTTCTTGATAATATCTCCTGTTTTCCAATGAACAGGAGTAGTAAGTGGGTCTGTCTTTGCAGCCGTCTTCTTTGATTTACGCTTCGCCATGTTCATACCACAGATACCGTAGTTAATAAACTTTCCGACTTAGGAATCACTTTTGTCGGAACGGATGTTCATTCTCATATTGATTATCAGTCATACCGAATACATAGACTTCATGTGAACGATTACGCATTAGGCTACCTGTCATGGTTTTACCAAGAGTTTGGAATCGCTTGTCAATTTTGAGATTACTTGTGATTTGTCGTGCTGATGGTGCATTACGCAAACGACCCAAGAGTTTCTGCCTTAATTCATCAACCCCGAAACCACGCTTTTCAGCCGCCATCATTCCAAGAATACTGTCAATCCATTTTTGTCTGCTACTTCCTACCATTTTATTCACTCCATTCTAAAGTCTAAACCGAATTGTTCTTGTGCTAACATGACTTTCACAGCCTTAATGTGCTTACAGTCATGTTTGAAGCGTTGATGATTCGGGCAATCGCATTTCATTTTTGGATTGAAGTTTAATACGGTGTAGTGCTTTCTTGGTTTAGTATCGCCAATCACAGTCCATCGTGCCTCGGAATGTCTTACCACTCTTCCATCCATAGCAATTGCCATGCCTCTCTTATCGGTTCCCGCCATGTGCTAAACAGGGTTATTTCACCTATTTATACTTTCACTCCCAATCGGAAACGAAAGTGTCATCCCATTCGGTGAAGTCTTCATCAGCCTTAGCAACCACAGTTTCAACCCGCTTATCAAACTCTTGAGCGTCAGCAATCATGCGAACTAAATCGCCGAAAGTCATATCATCCATACTACCGGAAAGTAAATCACCTAACATTCCTGTTAGTTGTTCACCGAAGTCGCCCATGATTTCATCTGCACCCATAGCATCTTCAAAGTTAGTATTCCGCTGGCCTGTTTGAACTTCTTTCAAAACTTGTCTCCAACCGACAGCATCGGCATCGTCTGTATCTTCAATAAGTGCTACAATAGCCAATCTTCTTCGGAGTAATTCGGCCACGAGGTCTTCTTCATCTCCGTCATCAGCCATACGAGTATTTTCTTTCTTATGTAATAGACGAAGCACTTCAATAGGAAGTTTTGGAAATGGATACCATGAAAGACTGCATTGATACATTTCGCCATTAATTTCTTTGTAGCCAACCATTGCGAGAGTCATAATGTATGGTTCCGCAGTTAGTGGATTAATCCCAACTACGGGGACTGTATCTGCTGAATCCAAACCCAATGAGTCTTGCATAATTTCGGCGTGTTCTTGTAAGTAATCACCTGCTCCTTCATCAAGGAAAGCAAGGTATTCATCGTGAAGTCGGTCAAACTCGTCACCATCTTTCATATTATTACCTTCGTCTTTTCACCTATTTAATGCCTTCTCACACTTCCTTCCAATATATGCGTGGGATTCCTACCATAGTTTCATTTTCAATTTCCATTTCTTTCCAAAATGTGATAAACTTTGAGAGAGATATTACATAAGTAGTGCCACCAAACTCCACGGCTGGTGATATACCACTCTTAACTTCATGTCCTTTTTTGGCCACTCGCTTAAACTCACTTATGGAACAAGCAAAGTAACCATTGTGATAAATACCACCTTCTAACAATTCAGCAGGGGCTAACAAAGTTCGCTCCTTCTTTCTCTTTCTTTGTTTGGGTTGTGTTTTAGAAGCCAATCCTTTTACTTCATTTCGGAGGTCGTGATTACAAGCACCACAACGAGCAAAGGTCCCCGCTTCATCTTCGTCATATATGATATTGAATACATAGTCCGACTCCATCACAGTCCACTTTGGAACCACAGCATTGATACGGCGGTCATACTGAACAATATCACTACATGAAGGACAGAATACAGTTAGGGGAACATAAGTTGTATTATTTCCCATTCTTCTCTCATAAGCAGAAGGGTCGTCTGGTAACTCATATAACTCATGACCGCTTAGACCCTTACCCTCGGGAACATCCTTTACAGTAGCCATCATATTGTTCTATGAGGGAAGGACCCACTTAACGGTTACGGAAAGTCAAGAAGGCTAATCCCATACCACAAAAGATTGGAACCCAATGTAGTTTTCTTTCTGTAACCCCTTGGGTTACAGAAAGAAAGTCCTCATTCGTAGTTGCTCCAAACTTTTCAATTTCAGTTTCGGCAGACTTGGAAACTTTTAATTCCCCTTTCAGATTGAAGCGGCGTAAATAATCCTTGAAACTTCGGCCGAGGTCAGGTTTATTCCAAAGAATCCATCGGGAGAGTGCCCCCGCAGTCATAGGGTCTTTCCAATTTTCCTTTGTGCTTGTTTCAAATCCTCCGCCATGCCGCTCAAGGTATCTTTCCATTCTTTCCTTATCTCCATGTTTCGTATAATCGCTGGACCCTCTTGCTCCAAAATGTGTAGTCTTAAGTTTCTTATCTTCTCCATCATAAAAGACAGCCATTAATTTCTTAGCATCGTTGGTGGAACGAGAGATAACTACACGATAAGGTTTGGATTCTATTTCGGCACGGTATTGTGCTACCTTCTTAGCAATTCCGCTAGGTTGTTTGCTGAATTGTTTGCCTTTCTTACTATCCTTTCTTTTCTTGGAACTGGTTTTCTTGTATTCTTTGTCCGTGAGGGCCTTAATCGCCTTCTTAGGTAAATATCTTTCACCTGTTTTACTGGAAGGTTTTCCACTCTTAGTAGTCCAATCTTGTTTGGTCCATGAGGTCAAATCTTTTTGAGCACTTGTCTTCTTGCCTTTGTAGGGTGCCAAACTTTTCTTTTTACAGGCTGCTTCATACTGCCGTTTGAGTTCTTGAGACTTGCGAGCAGACCATTGACCGGCCTTAGTTCCCATGATTGCTTGTTTCATAATTTTATTCTTAAGTTTGCGGCGAATAGTTCCTTGCTTTTCGCCATAAGTTTTAGTGTAGTCGTCTTCGGCTTCTTTCCATCCGCTATTTTCAATAGCAATACCTTGAAGAATGGCTTTTTTCTTAGCATTTGGTCCGCAATACTTCTTTTGATTGCCCCATTGGTAACAATCTTTTCCTACTTGACGGACAGGCATGATAATCAATTAGCCTTACGACTATTTAATTTCACCACTTGTTGATAGGGCATTGTTCACCTTTAACACGAGCCTTCAAACGGATATTACATCCGCATAAATCGCAATGGGACCCCAACAGTTTGGATTTAGCATGAGGGCATCGGCGACAAATACCTACACGCTGGATGTAGGTTTTCTCATCTGCTTTATCACTCATGCAATCTCTTAGGCGTTTTCACTATGTAAAAGTTCCGGTGTAAGGCATTAAATAGTGGGACAGACAACTTATGCCTATGAGTGCTGTTCATAATCCTTTTCAACACCATTCGTCAGCACCGGTGGCCATTCCCTTAGTTTTAGGTGCAAGTAGTGTAAATTACAACACGCAGATTTTCAATGCCCTACCCGGATTGGGAGTCGTTGCTAAACAAGGTATAAAGACGAGTGGCCAGGACCTCGCCCAAGATGCCGCAAGAGAAGTAGCGGAAAGCCGAGCCAAGAGGACGGCCAAGTTACTTGCTAAACAAGGTTTTGAAGAAGCAGGGGAAGATGGAATTGGGCCAGCAGGTCGTAAATTGCTTAGGGATAACATTGGTAATGAAATCGTGGAAGCATCCGGTGGACTAGTGGCACCTAAAGTAGCCGCAAAGATGGCCCGAAATCAAGTTACAAGGGCGTTTTTTGAAACAAGTTTGGCCAAGGGTGCTAAGTATTATGGCCCAATAGGTCTAAAATATGGTGCTATCGCCGGTGTTGGTTGGGCGATATTTAAGTTCGGAACAGGAGTAATGGGAGCACTCGGAGAGATTTTGGGTGACGCTGGTGCTGATGCAGTTCAGGGGTCGCTCCAATGGATGGGTAACAATCCAGGAATTGCAGCCGCTGGAACGGGAGTCATTCTATTCTTAATTGGTGGTGTGATTATTGGGATGTTAGCCCCCGCTACCGCCGCTAAGAAAGTCAAAGACACAGTTACCTCCGATGAAGACGGAGAGTGAGAGTTATGTCGGACGCACTTTCCACACTTTCCATGATTGAGGATTATGGATTACCACTAATCCTTTTATTAGGTTCTATTTACGCCCTCTATCGTTTCATGGTGTTCGCCCTCTATGAAGTCAAGAATGAGTTTGGAGCGCATCATCGTAAAGCAGCAGAAGATATGGGAGAAGTAAAAGTCTTGATGGCTGAACTGAAAACCAAATTAGACTTACTACTGATGCGGAGTGAGAAATAATGGCTATCAAATGGTTACAATCGGGCAAATCAGCCGACCAAGTTTGGTATGATGAAGATTATGACTGTAACACAGGTTTCAAAAGTTCTGTAATTGTTCGTAATGTGGAGGGAATGCCTCGCACTATGGATAAAATTACAACTACTGAAGGGAGTGTGGAATATGTCTTCCCTCAAGTTGGCAATAGAGATAAAATAAATGTGGCAGTCCAAACTTTAGGAGATGACTCCAAAGCCAAGTCAGATAGAGTAACTATCAACTTAACGGCTATCAACATGGGATACATGATGAGTGAGATGAGCAAACTTTTAACCTCCCTCCCACAAGAGGAGCAAGATAAACTCCTTGCTAATACTGATTCTCTCGCTGAAAAGTTACTACCCTTACTTAACCCTTCATCTTTGATAGTCAATGTGAGAACTGATACTTTCAATACAGACACTAATGGCCTCGGAGAGAAGGAAATCTATGTTGAAGATGAATGGCCACCGGGTCCTTTATTTCTTACTTGCCACTATGGATATTCTTCATCAGCGGAAGCAAGCGATTTCTCCAAGTTTTTGGAAGTGTTTTTAGAAGACGGACTCCCCTTGATTATTGATTTAGCCCTTGTTGCCGGTATGGTTGTAGTGGGTTGTGGAACTGCACCTCTAACTGCTGGTGTCGGTTGTGCCGCAGCCTTCGCCGCAAGTATAGCCGTTCTAGCGGCGGAGATAGCATGGGTGTTTCACCGAATCCGACAAGACGCTTACGGTTTCATTGATACCAATAAATATGATTGCCGTTTTCCCATTCCGGGCGGTTTCAATCATACCTACGCCATAGATGTAGTCCAAACGATGGGCGACAAACTTGCCCCAATCGTGAGAACCAGCCCTGCTTTAATGAATGCTGGTGAACAAGCAGAAAGTAACCTTTCGGTTCAATCTTATACTACCCGAGGTTTAGCCCAGTCTTCTAGTAACCCTAATAATCAAATTATATTAGTCATGGTAATGTTATTCGGTGCCTACTTCATATTAGGAGGAGAACAATAATGAGTTTCAACTACTTTGTGTCTCATGGCCCCTATTCCTATGTGTATGCGTCTGAAGCCCAAACTTTTCATGCAGAATGTCCGTGGAATATGGACGATGTTACTTGGATGAAAGAAACGGACCCTAACGGAGATGGCTTCTATCAAAGGAACCCGGCTACTCTTTGTGCAAGTCGTCACCGAATGAGAATTGGTATTCGTGGAACTCCTGAAGAACAAATCCCCTTTGAGTCATCAGCGATTGTATCATTCCGAGGAAAGGATACCAGCGGATTCGGAAGAAGTTACCATTATGATGAAACCACCAAACATTCCGGAACCGTCAAGATAACATGGCGGTCCGCAGACGGTGAAACGAAAGTCATCCATGATGATTCCATCTCGGGAGTCAAAGGTCAAGGTGATTGCCCTAATGAAAATTACAAAGAGTATTTGTTTGACCGTGCAGGTAACTATACTATTGAAGCCTGTGTAGGTAAATCTTCCGGAGATTGTGGCAAGCCATCCGGATGTATTGAATACAAACTTTATGTTCCGGAAAAAGAAGAAGAAGAAAGTCCTGAAGGACCTCCTATCTTAACTAATGATTCTTCAACAACCGCTGGTGAGGCAGGGTTACCAACACAACCAACACAACCAATTGTAGGGTTCAACCCTATAATGATAGGTGTTATCGGACTCGGTGCATTTCTGCTTCTTTCCAAGAAGTAGCCTTAGAGTCGCCACATATTTCTTGAGTGCACACTCGTGCAAGGTGGAAAGTAACTCAAACCTTTCTTAGAATCCACAAAGTTTGGAGTGTCCCAACTGTGGAGCACCCTGGCAACTTCTTCAGGGAGCAGAACTGTGTCCTCAAACTTTTGTAATTCCAAAACTTCGGTTGGAGAAAGTGGCCATACAATTTGTCCGGACTTCTCATGAATGGAATAAGGGCACCTAACAATACCTTGACGATAGTTAGGCGACAAATCATAGTTTGGTAAGGAGTTACCCGTGGCAGCCAAAACTGTTTGTTTCACAAAGTTTGCGTAAAGTTGGCCTTGTTGTTTCAAAGGGTCCCCTTGAGTTCGGAAATCGTGGAGCACACAACCTGCCAAACTTTCAGCATCCGTAGGTGCAACCCAAATATGGAAACCTTTGTTCCCACTAAATACCATCACACCTTTCACTTGATGTTCCTTTTCCAAATACTCTTGTGTCAGTCGTGCGGCTTTGAAGGCAGCCATCGGATTATCTTCATCATCAAAGTCAAAAACCATAATCTTTCCATTATCCCAAACTTCCATGAAATCCATTTCAACTGCTTCCAGGGCGGCCGGAGTCAATAAGCCGTCCCAAGTTTTCTTGTAACCTTTCAAAGCGATATTATCGTAACCACTTGTCCCTTTCTTTCTCAACGAAGGAGGTAATAAATCTGGTGGAATAACTTTCCAATTGATAGCATTAGTGCTGATGAAGATTCCAATTGGTCTTTGATTTGCAGATAAAGTCTGCAATTCAGTTTTTATGGCATCACTTCCCCACATTCTTCTGCGGCGAATGCCGAATACTTCACCTTCACGATGCACTATTTGAAACTTAGTTTCATGATTACGAGCCATAGCCCATATCGCAGTTTGAACAGAATGGTCGCCATACCATTTATGTTCCATACCGACCTATGGGTGCGGTATCATAGATAAACCTTGGCTTATGATTTAGGTTGCATAGCAGGTTTCCAAGCAGCACAAACCCAGTTAGCACGAACTTCGGGATTACCGGAAAACTTACCGCAGTAATAATTACTGTCTAAGAACATGACGAAGGAGCAGTTACCACAATTGCGGGCTAAGTTTCCTTCTTTGTAGGCTTGAGGTAGGGCTTCGGGTATTGGAGTCCCGTCCGGATAATTATTCATACGCATAATTTCACTTTCCATAATGACTTACTGCCATGAGAGCCATACCGCCCAGCATAGTAGCAACACCAAAAAGAGTTATAATTTTGGCTTCTTGCTCCATTTCAATATCAGCAAAAAGTTGTGAGAATGAAAGCATAGTAATCTATGGTCGGTTCCGCTACTTAAAACCTATCATGATGATGACGGCGGTGGCAATTAGCACACATCACATCACACTTGTCTATTTCATCTAACATTCTTTGTCTTGAATACCTACGCAGCCCATCGGAAATGCTAAACTCTTTGGTTGTTTTATCACGATGGTGAAAGTCTAATACAACTGGGTCGTCCTCACCACAGACCTTGCACGAAAGTTTGGATTTGAAATCCTTGAACCAGTCCGTCACATTCTGTCTTGACCTTTTAGCCTTAGCCTTGTGGTATTCAGGATTCTCTTCATAATGTTTTTTGTTGTATGCTTTAGCATACGCAAGTCTTTTGGACCGGTCCTTGTAAGGCAAACTTACTCACCTAATGGAATCCAATCTAAGGGGATTTCACCTTCAGCCCATCCATCTTCGGGCGGTGAATGTGGTTTATCTTCTCCCTTATTGTTGATACCACGCAAGTAAAATCTTGAATCTTTGAGGAAAGGCCAACGAGCCACTTTGAACCATTCACTATGATGTTTCAATTCTTCACGCCATTTGATTTCTGGTAAATTAGGAGTTCCAAGTTTGTCAATCAATTCTTCGGCTTCTGCTAGCCAAGGTTCCTCCACCACTTTCTTTCTAATGATGGCCAAACCTTCTTTAGTTGGTTTGAAACCTAACTTCTCATCACCATTGAGCCAACCATTGTCGGCCCACTCCTTAACGATGGCCTTAGCCGATGTTGCATGAGGCCCTCTTGAAGATAAACTCATTGTGCGAAGCATATTAGGAACTGTTATCTTGGCTCGTAAGCCATTAAGATTCATCAATGCTTCGGCGACCATTGCCTCATTCATAATAGATGATTAAGCAATCTCCTACTTGAAACTTCATGCGGTGTAGGTCTTACCACGAACTCGCATGGAGAGAACTGCATCAACAGGAACGAAACGGTAGCATTTCCAAGGGTCAGCACCCTCACGGACTTTTTGGAAGTCATAAACTCCCATGAGGTTCTTGTTCTTTGGACTAAACTTGAGTCCAACACCCTTAACACCTTTCTTAACGGAGGTGCGAGCGAGCATCTTACGAACTTCGCCATTGGTGCGCTTGACAAATGTTACGCTAACAAGTGTTCCATTTGCTTTCTTGAATAGGTCAATAACCTCGCTTGGTTTCATAAATCGGCTGGATGACCCGCCACTCTTACTGTCTGCCATGTATTCAGCGTGGAAGTCGTCACTTATAATCATTTCGGAGAAATAGATTGATGAATCTTCATCTGCCTCATCATCTTCCTCATTCCATAGAGCAGACGGCGGCATAATTCCAGTCATGTCGGCCATCAAAGCGTGGCTTTCTGCTTCATAGGCTTCTTGTTCCAATATATCTTGAACTGCTGGACTGATGTTCCCTTCTTGTTGTAATGTGACTCTCAACTCTTCAAATCCAAAAGATTTGATAGCATACTCATGAAGTTTCTCAATAGTTTCCTCATCTTCAAAAGGTTCACGGTCTGTCATGTTACCCCAAGCAATTTCATTAACTTCTTCTCGGAAAGTTGGTGCTCTCCACATATCTTCACCTTCAGCATTGAAATACGGTTCTCTTAAATCTTCCACAAAGCCTAAACTTGTTTCCACCATATCATCATAAGGGTATTCTCCGCATTCTTGAAGTGTGGAATGTATGTATTCTAATTTTTCGTAATCACTCACTTTACCTTCAGCCCTAAAGCCTCCGTCCTCGGGTTGCTCATGCCAAGCACTTTCGCAGTCATCACAAACCAATTCTCCTCTCATGTATCTCTCATCTTCTTCGGATACGATGTCGTCACTACACCAAGAACAGGATTGCATTTCATAATCTTCAGCATCCAACTCAACAGATTTCCTATGGTAACCCGAAAGTATAAGCAGTCCAGTAACTCCACCTAATACCAACATTTTAGGGTCAATCTTTCGGGACATACCATGTATTCGTAGTCCTTGCTACTTAATATCATCCATCCAACCTTAATATCGGGTAGGCCACACCTGCAATTTAGGCAGGTTCACTTCCCACCCCTACCCAAATACTCCGGGTGTCGTATTTGGGGGAAGATGAGGCAACCCTATTATCTAATTCGGATACCATAGCGGCGATTCAAGCCCCAAAAGTGTCCGAAAGGGTATCCAAAAAATATATTGGCTCGCTTTAGTCAATTGTAGTCAATTATGCTCAATTATATTCAACTTTGGCCAAACGGATACCCACAAAGGCTGTCTTTAAGTATTCAGGATACCCACACCGGCGAAAGTTAGGTGCCTTAACTACGAACGGTGTTCCCATAGGTTCTGGAGGTTTCGGAGGAACCTCTTATTCAACTTTTCAAAACCCCCAAAGTTTGGTAACCCACACAGTTGGTGCGGCCCCCAGGATACACGGGACAAAAATGAAGAGAAGAAGAACTTGAAAAAATTGGTTCCAATAAGTTACATCAAAGTTCTTGCTGGCGAACTCACTCCAAACTTTTACACAGGCTCGCAGTCCATCGTTTTTTGGACGAAAAAACTTCTAAAAACACCAAGTTCTAACCAATGTTCCAGGCAGGGAACTAGTGGCCACCCACACTCTTGTGCACGGGTAACTCCTCCTCGCTCCAAAACTTTGTCAAAGTTTTGTCCTTTCGGTGGTCCCCAGCAGAAGAGTAACTCAAAGTAGTGACACAGAACATAGGGCCCATAGGACCTACTGGACCATAAGGTCCAGCAAGAGTCTAACCTCCTCCTAACTTTCGGTGTTTCTCATTGTCAAGGACAAAAGTTGTTACCTGG
>JAAHTG010000877.1_pt1 | contig 23618 bp, 20 predicted proteins | sample 6116081 | NCBI WGS metagenome assembly JAAHTG01 (sample SAMN13939989, study PRJNA603662) | sponge metagenome | isolation source: marine sponge | host: Mycale hentscheli | place: New Zealand | collected 2005 | reverse complement strand
CGCGTCTCCCAAGAGTAGGGTAATGTGCACTAGTTCCTGCCTGGTTGAGAGTGTCATGTATTCTTTGTTAAATAAAATCATGGGACCCAAACAAGACTCCAGGATCAATATTTCCTTGAACCTTCATATCTTTTCCTAATCTCTGTCTAGCTTGTGCCATATCCATAGTCCAGTCAACACTGACAATATCAACACCAGAACGACCCATTCTTTCTAATACACCAGCACTACCACTGATATAAAGAATTAAAGGAGTGTCAGGATGAGTTTGTTTTACTTGATCGATAACTCTTTTTTGGTAGGGTAAAGCAAAAGTGTCATAATCTTGAGGAGTTAATTGTCCTGCCCAAGAATCAAATAGTTGCACGATTTGAGCACCACAATCGATTTGGTAACGAACATAAATTGCGATCGAATCAGCGATTTTACCTAACAATTTATGCAGAATATCAGGTTTAGAAAAAGCCATACCCTTAATTATAGAGTAGTTTTTAGAACTTTTTCCTTCGATCGCATAAGCAGCTAATGTCCAAGGTGAGCCAACAAAACCTAAAACCGTTGATTTATTGCCCACTTCTTGACGTAAAGTACCCAAAATCTTTTTAATAAAAGGTAAAGATTCTTCTGGATCTAAAGTATGTAAAGCTTCAATTTGAGCTAAACTACGAATGGGAGGCTCGATAATGGGACCTTTGCTTTCCACAATATCAAAAGGAATACCCATACCTGGTAAGGGAGTAAGAATATCGGAAAACATGATCACCCCATCGGGTTGAAAAGCATTCCAAGGCTGTAAAGAAATTTCGATCGCTAAATCGGGATTTTCTGAACGTTCCCGAAAACTAGGATGCTTATCTCTTAAATCACGGTAGATTTTCATATATCTACCTGCTTGACGCATCATCCATACAGGAGGACGCTCGGAATTTTCACCACGGGCAACCCTTAATAAAAGAGGCAAATCTGACATTATATCTTTAATTTCACAATTTTGTGCATTTTTTAGCTTAGCACTAGACTTATACAGTACGAAAAGAAATGTAACAATCTTTTATCATTCTTTGAATCAAATTTTAATCATCCTCAGGGTTTTTTGGTAACAATTATATTGCTTTTTTTGTATTATTGATTACTTTTTAAATAAGAATTATAATCTACCATGTTAGATGATTTAATTTTTCCACAGATAATCTCATCTACAATGCTTTTTATGGCATTATGCGATCAAAATAAAGGTCAAAATTCATCTTAAAAAAAAGTCTAAATGGCTAGCAAAATAAAGATTTGACCATAATTTATTAACTAAATTCCAATTGGCTAAAAGCATTGTCATATAGCAAAAATTAATATCTTATTGAACCCCATTAAGATATTCTGGGAGAAATGAACCTTATTTATATTCTTAAACTTTGTCAAAATATTTATTTAAAAGATTTATGCCTTAATGATGATATTGAATTGACAATAAGTCACTTAGACAATATGTCTTGAAAATTAAATTATTGTCAAATGAAGTTAATCAGCGTTATATTTTTGCTTTAGAATTTAGACGTTGATTATGATCAAATTAACATATTTGTGAGAATATAAATAGTAAGATTGTAATGGGCGTAATCATGTAGATAATATGAAAATACTTTTGGTAGAAGATGATCGGCGTTTAGGAAAACTGATACAAGATTATTTAATGCCAGAATCGGAACTAATAGATGTTATTAACACAGGTAGTGAAATTAGAGATAAATTAGCTGTTAATGATTATGATGTCATGATTTTAGATGTCATGTTACCTAAAAAAAATGGCATTGATATCTGTCGGGAATTAAGAGCCGAAAAAGTAGATATTGCTATTTTATTTATTACTGCATTAAATAATCAAAATGATAAAATAAAAGCTTTTGAATCAGGTGCAGATGACTATTTAATTAAACCTTTTGACTTTCAAGAATTATTATTAAGGGTTAAAGCATTAGTAAGAAGAGAAAATAAAAGTAAAATAGTTTCTTTGCAATGGGGAGATTTGGTCATGATTCCCACGGAGAAAAAAGTATATTTTTTAACTGAACCGTTAACTTTAACTCCCACGGAATTTAAAATATTACAAATCTTTTTACAATATCCTCAACAAGTATTTAATACAGATAATATTATTGATAAATTATGGGACTTAGATAATATTCCTACGAGTAACACTTTGCGATCGCATATTAAGTCTTTAAGAAGAAAATTTGAAGAAGTAGGTTTAGGAAAAGACTTTATTGAAACAGTTTATGGCATGGGTTATAAACTCAAAGATCAAAATAATCTCAGCCCTATATTTGGCTTATCCGCAAATTCAGAAGATTCTTCGACACACAACAAAAATATCTCGAGGCAAACTGGTGATAAAAAAGTCGAATTAGAAGTTTTGAGCGAAGAAATATGGTCAGAAAATCGCCATAGTATTTATAAAGAATGTCATAATTTATGGGAATATATTCAAGAAGAAAATCAGGAAATAAATACTGATGAAGCGATTCGTATTGCTCATAATTTAGCAGGTTTTTTAGGTAGTGTTGGTTTTGATAATGGTAGTAAAATTGCCAAAAAAATCGAACTTTTACTTAGAGAAAATAGTGATCATCTTACTGATGAAAAAATTATTAATCAAATCAGTAGTTTAATTGATGATTTACAAACGGATTTATTTCCCGAAGGTATTCCCATCAGTGAAGAAATAGAAAGTGAACAAGATATCGAGCTTGAGGAAAAAGTTGATATTTTGGTAATAGATGAAGATCAAAATTTAGCTAATAATTTAATTCTTTTTATCGAACATCCTCAAATAGTTCTCAATTTTGCCCATAGTATTGAATCTGCGATCGAATATTTAAATGAAAAAAAATTTCAGGTTATTATAGTAGAAACAAGTTAGAAAAATCAGTCTTTTAAAGATAATCAAATATTAGAATTATTAATAGATAAAAAAGGTAATGGTGAAATAATTGTCTATACTCAAAATGAAACTTTAGAAAATAGATTATATTGTAATGATTATCCGATTTTTTCTTTTTTAAGTAAAATTAATTCCCTAGAAATTTTGTGGGATAATATCAAAGATATTTTGTTGCAAACTCATGAAAAATATTCAGTAGAAAAATTATATGATTTAGTTGTAATTGATGATGATGAACGTTTTATTGAAGTATTAAAAAAGAAATTAACTCTTCAAAAATTACCGATAACACTACACTGTATTAGCGATAGTGAAACCTTTTTAATCCGAATCAAAAAGATTAAACCACAATTAATAATACTTGATTTACAAATGCCTAAGTTGAACGGTTTAGATATTTGTAAAATTATCAAAACTGATTCTTTATTACAAAATATACCTGTGATATTTTTAACAGGTAATTTAACATCTGAAGCTATTACTCAATTTGTGGAAGTTGGAGCAGATGATTTCATTAGTAAATCAAAAATTAATCTCGAATTATATCCTCGTATTATGACTCATTTAAAACGACAGAATAAATAATGATTAATAGTTTAAAAAAAAGTTAAATATTTGATTTTCTGGTAGTGCTGAATTCAGACTAATATTACAGGGATAGAGGTCGTTTCTAATAATTTCTGAGGTACTGAAGCGATCGCTATATTATGATGATGATGGTTACTTGTTCTGCACATAATAATTTCTGTCACCTGATATTGATGAGCTAACTTCATCATTTGTTCGTGTTTTGAACCTTCTATAATAAATAGTTGATAGTGAATATCAGCTAACAGATTATCAGTGTTTGCTTTTAAAGTATCTATATAATTGTGATGATCATCTTGTTGAATATGTAAAACAATAACTTGTGCATCACTACGACGGGCAATTTCCGCCGTTTTAGTTAAAACATGAATAGTTCTATGAGAATTATCGATCGCTGTTAAGATAATTATATTCTTTTCTATCAAAACTTTGGTCGCATCAACCTCCCCTTTTTGTAACAGTCGAGGTGCAAAAGTGGGAATCGCCCACGCACCAAGAGGTGCAGTCACTAAAATAGATAAAGCTGCGATCGCTAAAATTTGTTCTCCACCCTCGATACCCAAAGAAAAAGGAATTGCCCCAATAGCTGCTTGTACAGTTGCTTTAGCCGAATTACCAGCGAGAAGAAAAAGTTTTTCATTACTATTCCAATTACTTCTCCATGTAGATAAATACCATCCCAACATTCTGCCGATTAAAGTTCCCAGTACAATGATTGTTAATCCCACACCTAAACTATTACCCAAGACATTTAAGGGAATATTTGCTCCTAATAAAACAAATAAGAAAATTTCAGCGACTTTCCATAAAGTATTAAAACCATTTCTCAAACGCCTTGCTAAAGGTGCAGAAAATTCAATCAGAAAAAAACCAGCAGACATGACTGCTAAATAACCAGAGAAAAATGGATATTTATAAGCCAAAACCACTAACAACAAAGCTACATTCGCCACTATGATAGTATCGGATATGGTATTTTTTGACCATTTTTGTTTAACTAGTAACAATACTAATCCTTTAGCTGTTAACCAACCGAAAACGACTCCTAAAATAATTTGTAACAAAAATTGAAACGGTAATAATTGCCATGATGTAACCGCAACATCTGAAGAAAAAAGGGCAATTAAGAGACTAAAAACTAGTAATAATAAAACATCAGATAAAGCACTACCAATTAAAATTGCATCAGGAATTCCTTTTTTAGCACCCCAACCTAAACTTTTTAACTTCAACATTGCGGGGACAATGACAGCAGGAGATTCTGCCCCTAAAATACATCCTAATAATAATCCTGTTACCCAATTGAAATCTAATAATACATGAGCGACAATAGCCACTACTATCGCTTCACAAATGCCTGGTAAAAACCCTAATTTGAGAGCTACAGCACCCTGTTGTTTGATTTTTTGACGATCGAGTCCTAAACCTGCTTTTGCCAAGATTACCATGACAGCGATCGTCCTGAGAGAATCTGCCGATTGTAGTATATTCTCGCTTAGAAGGTTAGTAAGTTGAGAACTTAAAAGAATACCCACTAGAATCATACCCACTAGTGGTGGCAGTTTCAGGCGACGAGCGATTTCACCTCCACAAAAACCCATTCCTAAAACCCAGAGAATATCGGTTAGCATCAATAATAATTAATTAGGGTTTGCTGAAAAAGTCAAAATGCTTGGTTATGTTAAGCTTTAAGCCTGATTGCTCTAAGCTATCAGCTTTTGATAATTTTTTAAAACTGGTATTTTATTTTTCACGCAAGTCTCTTGTCGAGAAATTTATCATCAATTAATCTAAAAAAATCATTAAACAGAGTTTTCAGGAGTTGCCATTTTAGGTTGAGGTTTTTGCCAATTGGTTTTTTTACGCCACCAACCAAGTAAAGTACTAGCAATAAAAATACTCGAATAAGATCCACACAAAAAACCGATGATTAAAGCTAGGGCAAAAAATTTGAGGGTTTCACCTCCGAAAAGAAAAATCGCCACGATCGGCAACAATGTTGTAATACTAGTATTAATAGAACGAGTTAAAGTCTGATTTACGGCTACATCCACAATTTCATTCATAGAATTAGTTTCCATTTCCCCCTTAATTTCTCTAATACGATCATAAATAACTACGGTATCGTTAACGGAAAAACCAGTGATAGTAAGTAGAGAAACTAAAAATAAACTATCGACTTCTAATCCGATAACTAGCCCTAAAATAGCGAAAACACCCGCCGTGATTAAAACATCGTGAAATAAAGCGACGATCGCAAAAATAGCATAATCAGTTTTAAAACGAACACTCAGATAAGCGACAATACCAAAGAAAGAAACTAATAAAGCGATAATACCTGAGGCAAATAGTTCTTTTCCAATAGTCGGCCCCACAGTATCAATTTGAGTAGTTTCAGCGGTAAATACCCCCACTTTATCCTTTAAAAGATCTTGTAACTTAGTTCTTTGTTCTACATCTAATGTCTTTGTCCGAATGGAAATTCCTTGTTTTTCTTTCCCCACAATTTGAATACTACTATTAGCCAAACCTTGGGATTCTAAGACAGTTCTAACCTCATTTACAGTCAAAGGTTGATCACAATTATTCGGAACAGTACAATCTAATTCAGTTTGGATTCTTGTACCACCAACAAAATCAAGACTAGGTCTGATAATACTACCTATAGAAGTATAGGAAATAATCATCGCGGCGATCGAGCCTAAACAAAAAACAGCAGAGACACTCCACCATATTTTTTCCCATTTAACAACACTAAATGTAATCATGTAAACAATTGATAGTTGATAGTTGATAATTGATGAAACTTCCGAAAATTAAAATGTTTAACTGAAATTAATTTAAGTCTTAGAAGTATCTAGATTTGGACAGAATAAATCAGGACGTTGACGAACAGAAGGAAAACCTAAAACTGTTATCAACAAGAAAGTACGACTACAAGTTAGAGCCGTAAACATACTCACCAATACTCCAATAGCGAGGGTTAAAGCAAAACCTTTAACAAAACCAGAACCCAACCAAAACAATGCCGTACAAGCAATTAAAGTAGTAACATTACCATCGAGAATACTAGAAAATGCTCGGAAAAATCCTGATTCCACAGAACGATATAAAGTTTTTCCACTTCTTAATTCTTCCCTTGTCCGTTCAAAAATAAGGACATTAGCATCTACTGCCATACCAATACTCAAAACCAAACCAGCAATTCCAGGTAAAGTTAAAGTTACCCCTGCCAAGGAAAAACAAGCCAAAGTTAATAAGGTATAGATAATTAAAGCACAATTGGCAATTAGTCCAGGTAAGCGGTAATAAACAATCATGAATACCAATACTAAGGCCAAACCTGATAAACCAGCAATAATACTACGACGGATACTATCTTGTCCTAGAGTTGCACCTACCGTCCGATTTTCGACAATTTTCACGGGTACAGGTAACGCACCACCTTCCAATTGTAAAGATAATTCTTGAGCTTGCTCTAAGGTAAAACCATTACCACCAGAAATAGTTGCTCTTCCCCCAGCAATACCTGTAGAAGCGTATTCAGCACTAACGGTGGGAGAACTAATCAAACTATCATCTAAAAAGATACCTAAACGTCTTCCTGTTCCCGCAATATCTTTAGTTAACTGGGCGAACAATCGTCCACCTTCATCATTAAACTCTAAGATAACTTCCCAATTTTGACCTTGGGGAGTGGGTTGATAACCTGCACTTTTGAGTTTTTCGCCGTTTAATTCGGTTTTTTCAAAAATTTTCTCAGATAAAGTAAATAGTTCTTGTTCTAGATCATTTATCTGTTTTTCTAGAGTTGTTTTTCCTTCTTCTTCTCCTTCTAGGCTTTGTAATTTAAAAAAAGCTTCAGTTAATTCTTGTTGTTTAACCTGATATTCTGCTTGAACTTCCAAGTTATTAGTTTCTTGACGAAAGTCTAATTGTGCAGTTCCACCCAAAACTCTTTCTGCGGTTTGAGGATCACTCACACCAGGTAATTGGACTAAAATGCGGTTATCTCCAACACTTTGAACCACTGCCTCTGATACTCCCAAACCGTTTACTCGTTTATCAACGACAACTCTTACTCCTTCTAATTTTTCCGTCGTAATTTCAGGTACTTCTGGGGTAGTTTGTAGTTCTAAGGTTAGTTGAGAACCACCTCTCAAATCTAAACCTAAAGATAAAGGCAAATTAATTAAAGTGACGATCGCAGTGGCAACCAGAACTATAATTAAGATAATAAATATTCTTTGTTTTTCCATTAATAATATTTTTTAAAATATAAACAATTGGTCTTAAAGAAAGCATAAATAAAATGGTTCAGTTATGGATAATAAAATTACTATTTTCAATAATCCATTATCTATTATCCATTATCAATGATTTATTAAATCTCGTCATTCATTATTTTATGAACAGCTTGTACTATTTGCTCAGGCTGCACAATAGTTAATCTTTCTAAAATTCCACTATAAGGAGTAGGAATATCCTGAGATGCCAAACGAATCACAGGTGCATCCAACTCATCAAATAATTGATCATTAATCGACGCAGTTAACTCAGCACCAATACCACCTGTGCGCATACATTCCTCAACAATAATCACTTTATGGGTTTTCTTGATCGATTCCCCAATAGTCATCATATCTAAAGGTTTAAGAGAAATTAAATCAATAATTTCAGGATCATAGCCATCCTTTTCGATTTGTTTTAATGCTTGAGTACAATGATGTCTCATGCGAGAATAAGTCAAAATAGTCACATCCTTACCTTTTCTGACTATTTCTGCTTTGTTTAAAGGTACAGTATATTCATAGTCGGGTAAATTTTCTTTTAAGTTATACAATAATACGTGTTCAAAGAATAATACTGGGTTATCGTCCCTAATAGCTGATTTTAATAAACCTTTGGCATTATAAGAAGTAGAACAAGCAACAATTTTCAATCCCGGTACAGCCTGAAAATAAGCTTCTAAACGTTGAGAATGTTCTGCTCCTAGTTGTTTGCCTACTCCTCCAGGGCCTCTAATTACCGTAGGAATCTTGAAATTACCACCAGAAGTATAACGCATCATCCCTGCATTATTTGCTATTTGGTTAAAAGCTAGTAATAGAAAACCCATATTCATGCCTTCAATCACAGGGCGTAAGCCAGTCATTGCAGCTCCGACAGCCATCCCTGTAAAACTATTTTCGGCGATGGGAGTATCTAAAACTCTAAATTCACCGTATTTCTTATACAAACCTTTTGTTACCTTATATGAACCACCATATTGACCAACATCCTCTCCTAAAACCATTACCTTATCATCTCTAGCCATTTCTTCATCTAGAGCTTCACGCAAAGCGTTAAACATCAATGTGTCTGCCATTTATTTTTCTTTACCCATCTATAGTTATAGCAAAGACAATCTTATCATTTTTTCACAGTAATTTTCAGCTTTTCTTGACGGAAAGCCTTACGTTATAACTGATAGTTACGCAGGAAAGAATGTCACAGTGGTAAAAGTTAGAACATTAGGAGCAAAAATAAAACATATTCACTCACAAGCCTTATGAAGTAAAAATTACAAGTGAAAAATTCCCATAGGAATCACGACAATAATTTATGATTAAAAGTTAAGCTTACCAGATCTAGCAATTTTTAATTTAGGCTTGAACAAGCAAAAAGAAAAGGAGAGTTAAAGCAGAAAACTGATAACTTTTATCTCTCATTTCTAGCTTGATAAAAATTAATTTAGTTAAGCAACTAAATTTTTGACCACTGTAGTTACTAAGTAATCAGTCCAATGTTTGACTAAATTCTCATTTTGTGCGTCAACCATAACTCTAATTAAGGGTTCTGTACCAGATGCTCTAACTAATACTCTACCTTGATCCCCCATGTCTTGTTCTGCTTGAGATATTGCCTCTGTTATAGCAGTACATTCTTGCCAATTAAGACGTTGATCACGATTTTCAACTTGGACATTTTTTAAAATTTGTGGGTAAGGTATAAAGCTATCATCTACTAATGAAACTAAATCTTTTCCTTGTTGGCATACTAATGCGGTCAATTGTAATGCTGTTTGAATTCCATCTCCAGAGAAATGATGATGATGACAAAGAATATGTCCAGACTGCTCCCCACCTAGCATCGCACCTGTTTCCCACATAGAAGCCTGCACATTTTGATCTCCTACTGCGGTACGAATAAATTTTCCGCCTAATTTTTCCCATGCTAATTCAAAACCTAAATTCGCCATAACGGTTCCGATTAATAAGTTCTGAGGGAGTAAATTTTGTTCTTTTAAGGCTTTGCCCCAGAGATAAAGTATATAGTCACCGCAAATAATCCGACCTTTTGTATCTACTCCCATTACCCTATCAGCATCACCGTCAAAAGCATAACCCATATCAGCATTATGTTCTATCACTGCTTGCTTAAGTGTCTCAAGATGAGTTGAACCACAATTAACATTGATGCGATCGCCATTTGCTTGATCGTGTAGACAAATAACTTCTGCACCCAAAGCCTCAAACATCAACGGTGCTAATTCAACAGAAGCACCCCATGCTAAATCTAAGACAATCCGCATTCCTTGAAAGTTAAAATCCTCAGCAAAAGCATTTTGTAAAAATTGACCATAGGATTTGGTCAAATGATGTTGTTGGCGAATCGGAGCATTTTTGCCTGCTTGTAAATTAATTTGACCGCTTAAATGTTGACGTAATTTTTTTTCGATCGCACTAGTAACTAATTTATCTAATTTAGTACCTTGTCCACTAAAAAATTTAATTCCATTATCTTCAGGAGGGTTATGACTAGCAGAGATCATAATACCTCCCAAAGCTTCAGTTGTCTTAGCTAAATAAGCCACACAAGGAGTAGGACATAAGCCCACATTCCAAACTTCAAAACCCATGGAAGTTAAGCCAGATGCGATCGCCATCGCTAGCATATCACTAGAATTACGGGAATCTTGACCAATAATAACAACTCGTGAATCAGGATTTAGCTGTTGCCAAACATAGCCAGCAGACAAACCAACACCTAAAGCTAAATTAGGAGTCAACAATTCACCAACTTTTCCTCTAATACCATCAGTACCAAATAACTTATCAGGTAAATTATTTGGCGGTATAAAAGAAGAAACCTTCTGATTATTTCTATTTATAAAAGCTACCATATTGATTATTCCTCACACAATTAATGTAGTTTTAACTCTAGAGCTTAATATATAGATACGCAAAACATAGACTTTTTATTTTGTCGTATTTAGCCCGCTGGGTTAAAAAATCATTTTGATGTTATAATAACAGTTGGTTTATGATTTGACATTTCGTTAACAATTCATCCCGTAAGTTTCAGGTGGACAGTCATCGCAGTTTTACCTCTGAATGATAAAGTCAATAACATAAAAGCCCAAATATTAACTTACACCAGTCATTTACAGTAGAGATCAATGTAGATATCAAAGAAGATTGGTATTGTATATTAATTTTAGTAACATCGAGTTGTTAGCTTCTTCGTTTCAAATCAAAAATATCATGTGAAGAAGTGGGAAAGTCCCGCTTTTTTTTATTGGTTATCAATCTTGAACTATTTAACATGACTAACTCTCTAATACCATCTATTCAAAAATTAGCTAATCCCATAGCAGAACAGTTGAATCTCAAAATAGTTGATCTTGTTTTTCAGGCTCATAAAAATCCTGCCAATTTAAGAATCGATATTGAAAATTTATCTGGAGATACCAATTTAGACAACTGCGAAAAAATGAGTCGTTCACTTGAAGAGATTCTAGATCAACAAAACGTTATTCCCTGTGCTTATACATTGGAAATTTCTAGCCCTGGTATTGGTAATAATCTCACCACAGACAGAGAATTTATTAGCTTTAAAGGCTTTCCGATTTTAGTAGAAACGAATGCTATTTTCAAAAAAAAGACTCAATGGCACGGAAGATTACAGGGTAGAGATGAAGAAGTTGTCTATGTCAACTGTAAAGGAAAAATTATCGCCATTCCTCGAAATATTATTAGTAAAGTTGAATTAGAAAATCTCTAACTTCACTTGCAAATATAGAATCTGGAATTATTAACTATTTTTATCAATTTATTAAAGGGAGAAAAATTAACTATGAGTATTGTCAAATTACCCGGTTTAAAAATCTTAATCAATGAAATTTCTCAAAGTCATAATCTGCCTCAAACAACAGTAGAAGATGCTTTAAGAGAAGCTATATTCAAAGGTTATGAGCGTTTTCGTCGCTCAAAAAGAAGTAGTATGGATCAAGGTTTTGCTCTCGATTATTTCGATAACTTCCGTGTAGAATTAGATCTCGAAGATGAAGGATTTAGAGTTGTTGCAATTAAAGTAGTCACAGAAAATGTTACCGATGAAGATCATCATATTGCCTTAGAAGAGGTACAAGAAAAATTTGACACTGAAATTCCCCTCGGAAGCGAAGTCTTACTTGATGTTACTCCTGAACAAAAAGATTTTGGTCGTATGGCGGCAGTTCAGACTAAGCAAGTACTCCAGCAAAAACTGAAAGAAGAACAACGAGCAATGATTCAGGGGGAATTTAAAGAATTAGAAGGAACAGTGCTTTCAGCTAAAGTATTACGTTTTGAAAGACAATCAGTAATCATGACCTTACAAAGCTCTTATGGTAGACCTGAGGTAGAGGCTGAATTACCCAGATATGAACAAATGAATAGCGATAACTATCGTGCCAATGCGACTTTTAAAGTTTACTTGAAAAAAGTAAGAGAAGGAGCATATAGAGGCCCTCAATTAATTGTTTCCCGTGCTGATGCAGGATTAGTTGTTTATCTTTTTGCTAATGAAGTACCAGAAATAGAAGAAGAAATCATTGATATAGTTGCTATTTCTAGAGAAGCAAATCCTAATTTCTCTGAGGATGTTCGCAAAAATGCATCGAAAGTAGCTGCGAGAACTAAAATAGCAGTTGATACCAACGAAGAAGATGTTGATCCTGTTGGTGCTTGTATTGGTGCTAGAGGTTCTCGTATTCAGGCGGTGGTGAATGAACTCAAAGGAGAAAAAATCGATGTAATTCGTTATTCTGAGGATCCTGCTGAATATATCAAAAATGCTTTAAGTCCGGCCAAAATAGATGTAGTGGAATTAACCAATGAAGAAGAGAGGGAATCTTTAGTCATTGTTCCTGATAATCAATTTAGTTTAGCTATCGGCACCAAAGGACAAAATGTTCGTTTAGCCGCTCGTTTAACTGGTTGGAAAATAGATATCAAAAAAGCTTCTACATGTGAAAATGGAGAAAGTGAATAGGAGGAAAAATTATCGTCGCTGTATCAGTTGTCGTGAAGTTCGAGAAAAAAAAGATTTTTTACGAGTTGTTAGAACTTATCCTGAGAGTCAGATTACTATAAATGAAGGGATGGGACGTTCTGCTTATATTTGTCCTCAAGCAGACTGTATTAAGATTGCTAAGAAGCAAAAAAAACTATCAAGAGCCTTAAAAACTCAAATTTCACAACAGATATATGAAGAACTTTGGCAAGAACTATCCGATATGGATGATGAAAAATAGCCGAGTACTATTACAGTGTAAACTAGAAAAATAAATAATTATTAACCTGATTAAAACACAAACTTAAAAGTTATAATATTTAAGAGAAGTAGAGCAATTTGTGAATGAAAAAAGTTAGAATATACGATTTATCAAAAGAACTTGAACGAGACAATAAGGACATATTGGAAATATGTTCGACTTTAAACATAAGTGTAAAAAGCCATAGTAGTAGTGTGACAGAGTCTCAAGCCCAAGAGATCAAAGAGGCTGTCAAAAATAATAATATGACACCTTCGAATTCGAATAATCAGTCTGAAAGTAATAACATTAAAGCATCAAAAAATAAGTCTTCCTCTAATTTGAAATCAAAAACTAAAAAACCAGAAATTCTTGAAGTCTATAGACACACTTCGACTGGAGGTGATCAGTCGGACAATACTTCTGCACCCGTTTTGCTCTCACCTCCTCGTCCTAATTCGGGCAAAGTGTCTTCAGAATCCTCGCCAACGGTTCATTCTTCGTCTTCGCCCCATAGTGGAGCTCTGCAACAGCCTCCTAATCGCTCTAGTAGCAATAAAAAAACATCAACTAACTTGAATAATTCTGCTTCTGACTCTATTAAAAAACCTCAAAGACCAAGGTTAAATGAAAGAAAATCATTGAACCCAGATGATGAGAAAAATAAAAGTGGTTCTGATTCGAGAATAGAAGGAATTAAACCTAAAATTAAGATCAATAAAAACAAAAATAATCCACGTAATCAAAAAGGTAATCCTCGTCGTCAAGAGAATAAGAATAATCCAACTTCTCAAACAGATCAACTAACAAGTATCAGCTCTGGCTCTAGTCCTTCTCAAAATATTTCTCGAGATGATAACGGTGAGTCATCACCTAAAATATCGATTCCGAAGCTGAAATTACAAAGTCCTCCCCAACGCCCAGTTGGAAAAGTCAAAGCAACTACAGATATTGACGATAATTTGGAAGATAAAAATGATCTTACAGATGATGTAGATGATGTTGATACTGATGTTCTTTTATTAGACAAGCCTAAAATTAGAAAGCCAAAACAGAAAAAATCCACCGAACAAGATGGTAAAAGTACTTGGGATGATGGTGATCAAAGGGCTAACAAAAAAGACGGTAAAAAAACAACTAAAAAACGTCGTTCAACACTCATTGATGAAGATGATGATTTTGATGATTTTGGTGATGATGGTAGAGGAGATAATGCTGTTGTTAACTTAGCATTAGTTCGTCCTTCTCAACCTGTATCACAAAAACCCAAAAATACAGATCAAGGTCGTCCAGCGAGGAAACCAAAATCAAGACCTAGCAAATCAGAAAATAGAACGGAAAGAAAGGCGAAACCAGAACAAGAAAAACCACCTGAATTTATTACTCTGACCAAAAATCCCACTATCAGAGAATTAGCCCAGTTGTTAAATGTTCCTGATACTGACCTAATCAAAAATCTTTTCTTCAAAGGAATTGCCGTTAATATTACCGAAACTCTGGATATTGAAATTGCCACAATGGTAGCCAAGGATTTGGAAGTAGAGGTGATTACAGAAGAAGAAAAAGCTTCTGCTGCTAAAACAGAGATGCTCACTGATTCTGACTTTGAAAATCTAGAACATCGTCCTCCTGTGGTAACTATCATGGGACACGTTGATCATGGTAAAACCACTCTTCTTGATTCTATTCGTAATACAAAGGTCGTTCAAGGAGAAGCGGGTGGAATTACTCAACACATAGGTGCTTATCATGTTGATCTAGAGCACTAAGGTAAAACTCAACAAGTTGTTTTCCTTGATACTCCCGGGCTTGAAGCCTTTACCGCAATGCGTGCAAGGGGTACAAAAGTTACAGATATTGCCATTCTGGTTGTTGCCGCTGATGATGGAGTCAGACCTCAAACAAAAGAGGCGATTAGTCATGCTCGAGCTGCTAAAGTTCCCATTGTGGTAGCTATTAATAAGATTGACAAGGCAGGAGCAAATCCCGATCGAGTCATGCAAGAATTATCTGAGTTAGAGTTACTACCTGAAGATTGGGGTGGGGATACAGTAATGGTTCCTCTTAGTGCTTTGAATGGGGATAATATTGATACTTTATTAGAAATGATTGTTATTGTTTCTGAAGTTGAAGAGCTATTTGCCAATCCTAATCGTACTGCTAAAGGTACTGTAATCGAAGCTCATTTAGATCGAGCTAGAGGCCCCATTGCCACTTTATTAATCCAAAATGGTACATTAAGAGTTGGAGATGTAATTGTTGCTGGCTCGGTATTGGGTCGTATTCGTGCCATGATTGATGATCGAGGAGAAAAAGTGGATGCGGCAAGTCCTTCTTTTGCTGTAGAAATTTTAGGATTAAATGATATTCCTCATGCGGGGGATGAATTTGAAGTTTATCTCAATGAAAAAGAGGCGAAAGCGATCGCTGAAAGTCGTACCGAAGCCAAACGAGATACGAGATTACAACAAGCGATGTCATCCCGTCGTGTTACTTTAAGTAGCCTATCTGCTCAAGCTGAACAAGGAGAGTTAAAAGAACTCAACTTAATCATCAAAGGAGATGTTCAGGGTTCTGTCGAAGCAATACTTGGTTCCTTGAAACAGTTACCACAGAATGAAGTTCAAATACGTGTTCTCTTATCTGGTGCTGGAGAAGTTACTGAAACCGATGTTGATTTAGCGGCGGCTAGTGGTGCTGTTGTGATCGGATTTAACACTAACTTAGCTCCTGGTTCAAGACAGGCGGCAGAACAAGAAGGAGTAGATATTCGTGAGTATAACGTTATCTATAAACTTCTGGACGAAATTGAGGGTGCAATGGAAGGATTATTAGATCCTGAAGAAATAGAAGAAAGTCTGGGTCAAGCCGAAGTCAGAGCTGTATTCTCCGTTGGTAAAAATGCCGTTGCTGGTTGTTATGTACAGTCAGGAAAAGTCGTTCGTAATCGCTTTATCCGAGTATTACGTAAAGGAAAAGAAGTTTACAATGGTAATTTAGATTCCTTACGTCGTGTCAAAGACGATGTCAAAGAAGTTGCATCAGGATTTGAATGTGGTATTGGCGTTAATAAGTTCAATAATTGGGAAGAAGGAGATCTCATAGAAGCTTATGAAATGGTATTTAAGCGTCGTACTCTTTCTTCATAAAATCAGAAAATATTATATTAAGTAATCAAAAATATTACTTAATATCTACATAAAAATCACTGAGGGTAAATTCAAGATACTTTCAGTGATTTTTATTTGATAACAATCCACAACAGAGCAATTCAGTTCTGTGATACAGAATATTTATGGAATATTTTATCGAAGACAAATTACCACAAATCAAAAAGTATCCCGTATAAAACGAGATACTCTTACCATTATTAATGTTTATTAGAAAATTAAATTTATAGACTTGTGTCTTAAACTTTTTTTCCTGACAATATTCTCAAACACAATATATTTGATCAGGTTTCAAGCATTTTTACAAGAAGTAAACCTTTTATTAAGCGGGATAAATTCGTAAACGACGATTAGGTTCATTGCCAAAACTATCTGAGTGTAAACGATAATGCTCTATTAGTTCATGTTGCATTTTTCTCACCTTGGCATTTCTCGGTAATAATTCCACAGGTTGTCCTTGGGGAATAACAATTTGCTCTACAGCTAATCTTGCTTCTTCTAATGCTTCTATTTCGTCGTTGCTACCAGCTTTGGTAAACAGATATAAATCATCAGATTCAATATTGGCACTATCCATATTCAACAACTGTTTCAAGGTGCGAGTAATATGGGGAATGCTATTAGATTTAATGCTATAAATAGGTACTTGACGTTGTTTTGCTAACTGTACTAGTTTAGAATGGTTTTTAACCTGCGATCGCAAAGCCATAACAGCATCAGCATTATCCAAATCTTTAGTCAAAGTTATGGGCATTCTCAATACATCAATAACCTGTTCTAGCTGACTTTTGCCTATTCCATAAGGATAAAGATAGATGGGAAAATCTTCTCCATTAGGGCCGGGAGTTCTGACTTTTTCCGTATTTTCTTCTTTTTGATTCCATGAATTAGCGAGCATATGCTCAAACTTATTACCACTAGACGAATTGAGAGGTAACGGAATCATTTTTCCTTGAGCCCTTAATCCTGTGGGTTGATTTAAAGGATTTATCTCAACTTTCGCTGTTGTAGGATTCAATTGTGGTGAAGTACTAATAGCGGGATCTCTGGTTATGGAAACTTCTCCAGCATCATTCACCTGACGGACTTGAGGCATAGATGGTTTACCACGTAACAGATGATCTACTGTTTGAGCAACATCTTCATGAACTACCCACTTTTGTCTTTCCCACATTTCCACCGCAATCTCAAAAGTAGGAGGTGCTTTACGCTCTAAAACTGTCTTTTGTGAACCACGACGACGAGCTTCATCATCCCCTAAAGTAACCGACTGGATACCACCGATTAAATCAGATAGAGTAGGGTTTTTAATCAAGTTTTCTAAATGATTACCATGAGCCGTACCAATTAATTGTACTCCTCTTTCGGCGATCGTCCGAGCGGCGGCCGCTTCTAATTCAGTACCAATCTCATCGATGATAATTACCTCTGGCATATGATTTTCTACTGCTTCAATCATCACCTTATGTTGCAATTCAGGATGTGCTACTTGCATTCTTCTGGCTCTACCAATGGCGGGATGAGGTACATCGCCATCACCTGCAATTTCGTTGGAGGTGTCGATAATGACGACTCTTTTTTCTAATTCATCAGCTAAAACCCTTGCTATCTCTCTTAATGCCGTTGTTTTACCTACACCAGGGCGACCTAATAAAAGAATCGATTGACCAGTTTCGACTAATTCCCGAATCATGAGAATTGTACCAAATACAGCTCGACCAATACGACAAGTTAAACCAATGATGTCTCCTTGACGATTACGCATAGCACTGATGCGATGTAAAGTACATTCAATCCCTGCACGGTTGTCAGCACTAAAATGTCCAACTCTGGAAACACAATGGGCTAAATCTTCCCTTGTAACTATATCATCGCTTAAATAACAAGTGCGATCGACAAATCTGGCTTCTGGCTTTCTGCCTAAATCTAAGACTATTTCAATTAAAGAGCTTTTCTGTTCATGTTTTTCGATCGGTTGTCTAATTTTTAATGGTAATATCTCTAATAATTTATCGAGATCATCCGTTACCTGCATTCTATGTTTGGGAAGTTTTAATTCCATGCTCAAATTTTTATAGCTTAGGTTTGAAATTTGTTTTAATCTCTTTGTCGATAAGCCAAAGAGCCTTTTTGACTATGATAACTTATGAAGGTTAGATACCTGAGTGATAACAGATGGTTTTCGGGTGATGTGTTTTATTTTTTGATATCTCTAATGTATCTACAGTGTGGAGTCTTTAAGTATAAATTATACTTTCAATAGTGAACTTTTAAATCGATCGCAATATAACATCAAATATTGAGAACACAATGACAGAAAATAAGATTATATCCCATGGTCTAAAAAGCTCTAATTCCTTGGATAACCTTATTAAGGAACTATGTGAACAAATTTAGTAATTTCAATTTATTTACTTTGTACTCTTGTTCTAGGAATCATATCTTATCGAAAACAAACCAATACCGCCGAAGATTATTTTTTAGCTAATCGAAAAATAGGAAGTATCATACTTTTCTTCACTCTCATCGCTACAAATTTTAGTTCATTTTTCTTTCTCGGTTTTGCAGGAGAAGGATATCGTATTGGTATTAGTTATTATCCCATGATGGCTTTTGGAACAGGATTTGCCGCTTTATCTTTTTATTATATTGGTCATAAAGTCTGGCTTTTAGGCAAAGAAAATAACTTCATCACCCCTCCAGAATTGATCGAATTTCGGTTGCCAAATCGATCGCTAAAATTGCTTTTTTTAACTGTAATGGTAGTTTTCACCTTACCTTATTTAGCATTACAACCCATCGGTGCAGGTTATTTACTAGAAAACTTAACAGGGGGACAAATTCCTGATTTTTTTGGTGCAACCTGTTTAACTTTAGTCATCGTTATTTATGTCTTCATTGGTGGAATGCGAAGTGTTGCTTTTACAGATGTTTTGCAAGGAGTTTGAATGTTTATTTTAATGCTCTTAGCCGTTTTTGTAATTGCTCACAATTTGGGAGGATTTATACAAGCCAATCAACAAACATATGAAATTGAACCACAACTATTTTCTAGAGATGGATTAAATGGTTTTTTTACCAAGAAAAAATGGTTGAGTTTCATGTTTTTATGGAGTCTAACTCTGCCGATGTTTCCTCAAATGTTTATGCGTTTTTATACTTCTAAAAGTGCCAAATCATTACAAATTTCCACTATTTTATATCCCGTGGTGACAGGAATACTATTTATTTGTCCTGTGATTATCGGTATGTGGGGACATATAGCTTTTCCCGATTTATCAGGTAAGGCTGCTGACAAAGTTTTACCGATGATGTTAACAGAATATACTTCCGTCGGTTTAACTGCCGTCGTTATGGTTGGGGCGTTAGCAGCTTTTATGTCTACTTTAGATTCTCAACTTTTAGCTTTGAGTTCAATGATTACTAGGGATATTTATTTTTTGATTCATTCGATACAATAGACTATAAAGTTTTGTAACAATTGTATCTTTTAGGCTAAACCGTGAGTTTAATAAAAACCTTTACTGCGATGGAAAGGGATAAGTTAATGAATTTACTTATTCTTTTTCTCTGTGCCCTCTTTTTTTGGATTAGTATAACTATTCTATTGCCGACATTACCTGCTTATCTTCAAGATATCGGGGCAACGGCTAGACAAATTGGCTTTATCATGGGTTGTTTTGCGATCGGTTTGTTAGGTTCTCGTGTATTCTTAGGTAAATTAGCAGATGAGGGTTTAAGTCATTTTCTCAAAAATTCTCGTTTAAATGCTCATATTACAAAACTTTTCATTAAGTTAAGTGATAAAGTTCTAGGAGAATTAATTAATTATCCTAGTCGAAAAATAGTCATTTTAATCGGTACATTGGTTTCCACGACTGCACCTATTGGTTATTTATTGTTCAATTCTCTTCCTAATTTGATGGTAGTTCGTGCTTTTCATGGCATTAGCATTGCCGCTTTCACTACGGGTTATAGTGCTTTAGTTGTTGACTTATCTCCTCCAAAACAAAAAGGGGAATTAATTGGTTATATGAGTTTAGCTATTCCTATCGGTATGGCCGTAGGTCCCACTTTCGGTGGTTTTTTACAAGAATATGCTAATTATCAAAGTTTGTTTTTAGTCTGCATTAGTTGCGGTTTAACCGCTTTTATTTTTGCTTTTTATATTAAAGAGTTGGAGTCTGTTAAACAAAAGCAACAGAACTTATTGAATATTGATAACTCTACCAAAAGTCTTTCTCCTAACCGTGGTTTTACCCAGCTAATTCTTAATCGTTCTTTTTCTATCCCTGCGATCGTTTTATTATTAATTGGTTGCTTATTCGGTGTCTTAGTCACTTTTCTGCCTTTATATATTCGAGATATCGGGCTTGATTTTAATGTTGGTTTATTTTATGCTGCTGCTGCGATCGCATCTTTTTCTGTCAGACTAATATCAGGTAGAGCATCAGACAAATATGGAAGAGGTTTATTTATCAGTGGTAGCATTGTTTGTTATGCCATTTCCATGATTTTATTATCTATGACCCAAAGTAACAACGTTTTATTACTTTCAGCTATTTTAGAGGGTATGGGAGCGGGTATATTAGTGCCAATAACTTTAGCATTAATATCCGATCGATGTATTGCCACGGAAAGAGGAAAAGCATTTGCTGTGTGTATTAGTGGTTTTGATGTGGGTGTTGCCTTAGGTGGCCCTGTTTTTGGTAGCTTAATTTTACCATTCGGGTATCGATTTCTTTTTCAGCTCACTGCGATGATGGCAATAATGGCTTTAGTCATATTTGTGACATTTAGTAATAAAAGTATTGCTAAATCTTGGCGTTTCTCTTTAGGAAATGCGCCTGATTTGTATGCATTGAAAGATAATTAACGATATATAGAATTAATCAACATTTTTACATAATATTTGCGATCGAGATACTATGTGCCAATTAGGAAAGTGTCACAATATTCAAACACAAAAAATGGGATTTGATCTTTAATAAGAGTCAGGTGAGGAGTGAAATAAGTTAAAGCTCTTGAGGTCGAAACATGGAAAGACTCTCAGGGGCTTTTCTTTTTTTATTATTATTGTTTTCGGTAGAGATAAAGAATTAGAAAGAAGGAAAAATAGAGAAAGAGCAGTAATAATACCTATTGAGAATGAATTCAATGGGGGATACTATCCTTTATTTTTAATTGCCATCACTTGAACAATTTGGTGAGCGATTTCCTTTTGTACTGATAATTTATCGGCTAAAAGATTTAAAGTGTTTTCTTCTTCTTTGGTTACTTGTCCGTCAGACATAATTACATCAGTAGCAACAGCAAAAGCAGTTTCATGTAGTTCTTCTGGCAAATGATCGATCGCATCTATTAGAATGCTATCACTGTTAATCATCAAAGATTTGAGACATTCTGCCAATAACTTCTTAATATTTTCTTGGTAAAGCTTAAAAATTCTCATGGGAGAGAGGATATTAACAATGATGTCTTTTTCAGCTTCTTCAACTATACCATCTGCGATCGCAGCAAAGATGATGATAGTGGCAAATGCTTGAGCTGGTTGTAAGAAATTACTTTTATTAGTCATCTTTTTGATCTCCTAATATTTTCGATATTTTATCAAAAAATCGAGGGTTTAAAACCTCGCCTTGATCGGCGTGAATATTTTTGATGGTAGTAACGGTGCTATTTTCAAAAATTACCTTTGCCCTTTGCCCTTTGAACTTTGCCCTTTTGACCAATATCTTCGTCAAAATGAAGAGCTAAAATTACACTTGAAGTCAAGAGACTTTCTTCCTCTTAGAAATGCTAAGTCTCTACAGTGCATCAGGGCTTTCTCATAAAAATTGGATCCCCTTTTGGGGTAGGATAGCAGGTTGCCTCATTCACGATTACAAATCTCGCTATCCCTTACTCAGATGACATAAATGGAGACCTTACAACTTGATTCAGCTCAAACGAACCTATTGATCTGTGCCCTGAAAGAAAAGCTGCCTGATCCACGTGACAATCGTGGCAAAAGACATAACTTGGCCTTCATTATCTGCGCTGTCGTGATTGCCATCATGGCTGGACGTGCCACCACATCGAGGATTTTCCGCTTGATCCGCAATCGCATTGATTGGTTGGCTCAAATCACCGGAATTGTCGATGCCACACCGATTTCCCGAGCTCATTTACCTCGGCTGCTGGCTCAGGTGATGGCGGGTCTGCGTACCCTAGCAATGCAGGTGTTTCGCCAGGCTAAAATTCCCAATATGATGGCGGCACTAGATAATTTTTGCGACAGCAATAAGCTGTTGGGGGAATTCTTGAAAAGGGTAGGATTTTTATGAGAAAGCCCTGATTAATGTCCCCAAAAGGCTTATCTCCAAAATTTGCTTCGTAGGTTTTTTGTGCATATTTATCCCATTCAGAAGAAAACACACACTTGCTTTTTTCGCAAGTGAATCCCAATCTCATTCCTCCGATACCAGCAAATAAATCAACGAATTTGATTTTATCTTTTATGTGATAAAACCGATTATTTTCTGAATAAATAGGATTAATGTGTTCTAAAAGTTCGGGAATATAGCTATTATTTGTATGATATAGTTGTTCCTTCTTAATTACCATCACAAGACAACCGAATTACCTGACATTTTATCTGTGTTCCTTGAGAAGACCCACGGCTATGCCCATGGGATGAATCACGGTCAGGGTTTAAAAGGGAGCAGGAGAATCTTGAGCTCGAACGTAATTTTTAAGCGTATCGACAGTAACTCCACCACAACTAGCAATAAAGTACGAGCTAGTCCAAAAAACCTTTTTGTAATATACCTTTGATAGTTTGGGTTCAAACTTTCTCCACATAGTTTTAGAAGCAGTAGCTTTGAGGTTTCCTACCAAATCGCTGAGTCTTTTTTGAGGAGGAAATGACACAATTAAGTGGCAATGATCTGGTTCAGCATTAAATTCAATTAGGAATGAGGATTTAATTATTGAGTAAAGTTATGTAGATTTTGGTCGGGCTACATAATTCCATTGAGGGAGATATTCATCAAAAAGGATCTTCATATTTTGTTTGAAGTCTTGAGCTACTGTTTTTCCTGTTTCATAGACTTTATCAATTATAGAGGAAAATACTTTTAATCCTGAACGAGTTTTTGCTTTTGCCATTAACTTTTTTACCGTTTCATGACTATCAAAAATTACTCCTGTACAAGCACGGGTAATATGAGGAAATAAGCGATGTTCAATGGGGTTATATTTGGAAGTATAAGGAGGATAATGAGCAATTCTGATTTCGATTCCTAATTCTGGAGATAGTTTCCACAATGGGGTGTAACCTGTTAATGATATGATAAATAATCTAAAAATTAAAAAAGCAAGAAGA